>Ga0325404_1007649_pt1:0-10000 | contig 11247 bp, 2 predicted proteins | sample PopdelMetagenome_18_FD_205664 | JGI IMG/M metagenome (GOLD analysis project Ga0325404, IMG submission 205664) | Populus deltoides microbial communities from Bellville, Georgia, United States - Xylem-Control-R1 | ecosystem: Host-associated > Plants > Phyllosphere > Stem > Wood/Secondary...
CAATATAATATGCATCCTAACACCTTAAAAGTCAATCCAAGCCATTCATTTGGCAGAGCTTTAGGACCCATCAGACGGCGGATCTGAGAAAGGGGATTCTGTGACTCAGTCTTTCGGATTCTCTGTTTATAAATACATACACTATTATGATATCTCTGGCTTCCAAGAATTTTCCATTTGACTGAATGGGTTTCTAATGATTAATTGGTCTTATCATCACTTAATCAACGGCAATAGAATGTTTAAAGGAAGTATTTTCCTTCATTCTCTCATTGTATTTTGCCTCATTTCATCTCTCAATCCTCTTTTCTTTTTTTTTCTTTTTAAAGCTGCCGGGCGGGGGACCATGAAATCTTTATTTACAATAGCATGTCTGGTAACTGGTGTGACCGTTTTTTTTAAAAAAAATATTTTTTAATTATTTTAATATATTGCTGTTAAAAATAAAAAATATTATTATTTAAAAAAAAGATATTTTTAAAAACAATCTTTACCCATGATAGCAAATATATTCGAAAAAACTAAAGTGTTACTTAGCGGGGTGCTCGCTCGTGGGTTTTTGGAGAAGGGGACGTTTTAAGAGGATGTTGGTCTTTTGAGATTTCTTTGGAGAGGGAAGAGGAGCTAATGTATTTAAGGGCATTGATATGGGCGCCCGCCCATTATCTTTTGATACAGGGAGCACTTCAACCATGTTCATGTACGATGAGGTTTGCCCCTCTCTAATTGTTCTTCAAGTAAATACATGCTTCTATAACTAATATATTGTGCCATTAATGATATATAACGATACGAGAATCTTTAGGTCAAAATACATGAAAGGATCGATGGTTTTAGAGGCAGATTGCAATCTTGACCAAGCTGGTAATTAAAACCTTGGAAACTAACTCTCTATCAAAAAATAGAATTCCAAACAAATATAGGAAATCATAAAATATTAGATTTCTAATTTTATCTCTTAATTCTAGTTTGGATCTTCAATCAATGTTCTTTGATTTCTTGATTGATTATAATCAATCCACATTGTTCAATGTTATATTCTCTGATAAAACATTTCAGGGACAAATCTAGGCCATTTCCAGGAAAACAATTATAGATTTCAACCTGTTTTTATTATTTATATATCTTCTTCAAGATTTTCCCAGTAATCTACTGGAGGGGAGGGCGGGGAATCATTTCACTGAAACTCTAGGTTACGAAGCTCCACGCTCCTTTAGACACCTGTATTGCGTCGACATATGCTAGAACAGGATGCATAAATTCACCACATGCATGACTCGATCAACTTGTAGCATCAAGTGGCATGGCTAACTCATGAACGTAGTGACAACATTGCCGAAACCAGCTCAAATTGCAAGAACCTCCCCAGACTCGCCAAACAAAACAAATTAAAGCACTTCGCAATTGCCAGGTAACATGGGGTTGCCGTAGCCTACAGGTTTAGGATGTGGCGGGTTGTTTGGCGAGGAGTAGCCTGGTTATCTATTGCAGAAGATGGTCTTTTCACTGATATAGCAAAGCAAGGAGGAAAATCCATCCTCAAATAAACCAAAAGCAAAAGGGCACTGTCTGTCCTTCTCCTTCTCCTTCTCCATGTTTATGATGGGAAGTGTTTTTTTTTTTGTTTCTTAGCAATAACGAGGAGGATTTTACATGGAGATTCCAACATGTCATTTGAATTTACATCATGCGTTTGCATGGGAAACATGAGCGTAATAAAAGATAAAATCACAATAATTTATTAATCGACAACGAAGCTACAGTCAAGTCAGCAACACTTGATTTTAACCTGGATATTCACAGCAGAAGTAGTTAATGGCATAATTTAGAGGTTAGCCTTATTAATGGCTAGATTTGGCCGGTGGATTCCTTTCATGCCACCATGTTATCACTGGACGAAACCCATATAGGAGAATGTTTCATTTTCTTATTGATGATGATCCTAGCTAGAAGGACACAACTGGATGGTCCACAGGCACTATTAACATTTGAAAATGATACAAAAGGAATAGTTGTTCATGCAGAAATTCAAATGGAAATGGAGATTTCTAATTATTTTTATTTTAATATAACATTGGGGGTGGGGGAGGCCATATATATCCTATATATCAACCGAGGAAATCAGGGCTTGATAGTCTTGCAAGTGGGTACCGTATTAATTTCTAAATTAAATCGGGGGTTAGCTAGGGGACCACCAATGCTTCCTTTCATTCCTCAATTTTTATGTTTATGGTAATGAAGGGATTTCTGAAAAGCCAACTTTGATTCAAAGCCAAGTGATTTGCAGACATTTTTGCAGATAATAATGAGGCACCCGACCATGGCTTTGATTTTATGGCATGGAATGAAGTGAACGTGACTTCAATTCAATATGATGTGGATTGGAGTTGGAGTTGGAGTAATTTTAAGTCTTATGTTAGATCTATCTATTGATCACCTATGAAAAGTGTTTTTTAACTTTAAATCATAATTTAATTTATTTTTCTGTAAATAACTTATAATAAAAATAATTTTATGTTAGAAGTATGATTGATAAAAATATTTTTTTAATAGAAGTAATATAAGTTAAAATTCATAATTCAAAATGTAAAATTTATATTTTTTTTATAAAACCAGAATCCTTACTCAATTTTATAACAATTATCTATAATTAGACATGTTTATAACTTTTTATAAATAAAAAATAATTTAAATCAACTTGTAAAAGTCATGTAATAAACAAAACATACTGACGGTGATTATGTTCCAAAACCTAATATGCTCAAGAATAATATTTTTAATGTTTGAACAATAGATAATCACATCTTTACGTCAATATTCTCATCTCAAGAGTTCACGAAGTTGGTGGTTGGTAATATAATATCTGTAAAAAAATTCTTTTTTGGTGGGATTTAGAGATCTCCGATAATAAAGTCAGAGATTTTTAATAAGATATTGCAATAAATAAAAAAATAAATTTTAAATTCTTCAAATAATTTTTTTTGTTCTTGTTTGTGTGTGATAAATACCCTAGTAATAAGAATGTGAATTCTTAAAGAATAGAAAAATATAAACTATTTACCTTGATGATTTGGAAAGTATATATAGTCTCTCAACATTATCATATTGCTTTAGTAGAGGGGTTAAAGTGATATATTCTCTTAATAACATTAATAAGAAATAAATATCTCTTATACAATATTAATGAGAGATATATATTATTTACATAATATTAATACATATAGAAATATAGTAAGTCTCTAGAAAACTTTTATACATTTACAGATATAATGAGATGATTATTTTTATTTTTAACATTTTTTATTAAGAGTCATAAAAACAAACAAGTAAAATTCACTTAACCCAACATGAAACCTATAATAATTGTCAGTTTCATGTGCATCGGACCTGAAATGATTTCAAGTCTAAAGATAATGAGCCTGACATTTTACTAGATGTCAGGTTTAACAACTTTTAAATTTATATGTATTTGAACTTGATATATAACTGAAACAAAAAACATTAGATTTAAAAGTTAGTCAAACTCATATTATTTAGATTTATAATTCTATCACGCCTAAATATGTTGTGTTATTACACTGCTTTTGAATCCTTTTAAATATAGATTTTAAACAAAAATAATATATATAATATACAATTGAATCTTACGGATCATGAAGCAACAGCTGAAGTGGACAATTTCTTTTTTCTTCTTTCCCGCTATAGATTATGCACAAATTTATTTTTTAATTTGAAAAGCGAATTTAACGAGCAATAGAATCTATTTCCGTCAACAAACCTGAAGAATCCTGCTCGACATTCGACAACAATTGAGAACATTCATAAGAGAAGAAAAATCAGAAAAAGAGCTACAAGTAAAAATAAAAAAGAATCGGGGTGTCAAAACACAAAATCTTGCATCCAAAGTTATCAACCTACACGGTGCGTTTAACTTTAAATTAAGATGAATATGAAGAGCGGCATTACATAATAATTAATAATTAATAGATCTGATAACACAATACAGGGTGATGATTTTTCTTCAGCTGGGGAAGATGAAATCTTGATCTCTTTTTGATGATATATATATATATATATATATATATATATATATATATTGATCACACATTTGATAAAAATATTTCGTCTTTCATAGCTATGACATGTCTAAAGAAATTTACGTGCACACTAACACTTATGTTAGGATTGAAACTTAAAATATTTCTGTAAAGCTACTCAAACATTGATGTCTTATATTTCTTCAACAAACAGATGACAAAACTGGCATGTTAAATTATTATTTTTTTCCAGCCTTTTAAAAAATATAAAGTTGTTGGGAAGTAAAAAATTTGATATATAAATTTAAAAAAGAATAAAAAACTGACCCGAGTAAACCTATATCAATGGTTAATGATCAGTTGACTCTAGAATTTTTAAAGAAGTAAAAAAAATTCATGATTCGAGTCATTCAGTCGATTGGATTTAATAAATTTGGTTCATTTAATAATAAAAAAGCAACATTAATAATTTAATAATATGAAAAATCAAGTAAACTCGGATGAATATCTTAAATCTAAATTAATCTTTCAAAATCATAACCTGTAAAATCTCATACCCGGATTCAAACAAAAAGCTAAATTTTCAATCAATTTAATATTAAAGAATAAAATAGAATTTTTTTTGTCACGGCAAAAAAGTAGTAATAAAATAAATAGGGATCAAACCCTGATAGGAAAAAAAAAAGGAGGATGAAGTCGTCAGGCAAAATCAATTTAAAAATCATCTCAAATAAAAAAAAAAGAACAATAACCAAATCTGGGATATGAAAAAATTAAAGAAAGGTGAGATTGAAAATAATTTCCAATTTGAAATAATTTTTTTAAGAAAAAATAAATTGCAATTAAAAGAATAAGAACTAAATTTGAAGGGAACATAAATTGAAGGGGTGTTGTGAACTGTTTTAGGGGCAGTGCGCAAATCAAGGTAGAGGAGAGATAAATAAATAAATCAATGTCAAACTAGATAGAATCACCATGCATGTGCTATTTAGGGAGGAAGAAAATGCCAAGATTAATCAAATGACACTACAGAGCAACAATTTCTACCATAGTTTTTAAACCTGGCCCGGTTCAAGGCCCGGGTTCTGGGTTTTGACCGGGTTGGCCGAGTCAATTCTTATTTTAAAAAAAATTCAAAATGACGTCGTTTTAGTAAAAAAAAAAGTCAACGGGTTGCAACTGGGTTTTGCCGGGTTAACCTGCCAGGTCGGCTGGGTCACACCGGGTCATGACTTTTCCTATTTTTTCTTCAACCCGGCCCGGTTCCACATCACCCTTGGACCCAAATAATAATTACAAAAAAAATCCCTTTGAAATTACAAAAAAGCCCTTATAACCATGTTTTGAGAATTTTGATTCTAAAGAAAATTGAGTCATTATATCATGCTTAAAAAATAAAAAAAAAAAGTCTCTAAACCATAGTGAAGTGTATTTTATTTTATTTTAAGGGTATTAAAGTAATTTATTATTTAAAAAAATTGAGAAAAGACTAAAATAACAAATGAATCCCGTAAAAATATCATTTACCCTGAAAACCTAAAAACTAGTTTATCCATTTTTTTGCCAAGAAAAAATGTAAAAGTTTACTATTTCGATTCATAGTGAATCACGTATTTGATACAATATTTTTTCTACGGGGAATTAGGTTATGTTAATAATATATTGTTATAATCACAAGACAATCGTATTTGACTATACATTGGGTTATAATTATCCTATAAATACTTGTATTTTCGTGAAAACTATCACTATATTTCATGCATACAGCTTGTTTAAATTACTTATATTCATTTAAGCTAGTTTTTGAATTAATATGTTTCCGGAATAATAGTTAACATGGATATACTAATGATTATTTGTTCAACCGGGGTAACCAAGCTCATTCAATGGTCATGTGAAATGTGAAAAGTCAAGGAACTGCCCCCCCTTTTTTTTTTCCCCTTTTCTTTTTTAAACTCTTTCTCTCTCTCTCATTAAATCCTTTTTTCCTCAATATTTTGTTAATTTTGAAATATTTTTTTTATGAAGTTATTATAATTTCAAATAAACGTTTTAATATTTGATTGATATTTTATTTTACGAGCGTCTATTGTTGTTCTCATATTATTAAATAAAAGATAGTTAAAGAAATAAAGTTGTTAAACCTAATAGAATCTATAATCTGGATCACAAGTTTGACAGGTTAAGTTGCAAAACTCATGTCGATCCAAAACGTCATCATTTTAATATTAAAAAAATACTATTTTGAAATTTATTTTAAAGCCAAACATTGATTTTTACTGGTAATCTGAGTTTCATCTGAATTTGTTATGTCGACAAGGTCATGTCAAAGCAACTCTCATATATATTATTTTTAAACTCAAGCTAGGCAATGAGTCGGATCAGAAAGTTTCAAGGTACCTGTTAGGTCAGGGTTTTTTTCCCCTCTTTTTTTTTAAACAATTCCATCTTCATTTTTTTCTTTTGATTGAATTCTTTTTTGCTTTATTTTTTTAATTTATTATTTAACATTTAGTTGATTTTTATAATTTGTCTCGGTGTGCTTTTTATAAGGTTATTACAGTTTCAGATAAACAACTTAGTATTTTGTTGATACTCAATTTTGTGACCGTTTATTTTTTTATTATGTCATTAAATAAAAAATAGCTTTAAAAAAAATTCTAAACCCAATGGAGTCCATGTAGCGGATTTGGTAAGTTAAGTCGCGAAGCCTTGACCATCTTAATATTAAGAAAAATATATTACCTTGATTTTTTAAGTCAAACCATGCATTCTATCAATGATATGCATTTTATTTTTAAACCCGTCAAGTCAACCAGGTTATATCAAAACAACTCCAACGTGGAGTTAATTTTAAATTTAGGCCATGTAAAGAGCCGAGTTTAGAGGTTTCAGGATTGATGTGAGAGTTTAATTTTAATAATAATACTAAATAGTTTTATGCAACTTCAACCTTTCTTTTTATATTTAATTTTTTTATCCAACCCGAGCTATAACGTAATTCAATAGCTAATTTTAAACTAAATTAAGATGGTAGAGAGAAAGTATGTTGAGAAGATAAAATATTTTGCTATTACTGTTTTGTTGTTTTATTTTTTATTTAATTTTATCAAACATGACCTCCGCAAGAATGTAAATTGTAAAGTGGACATTTACTGGCCTTTAAAATATTGTTGATTTTTAATAGCACAAATATGCAAATAGTAAAAATAAAAACTCACGCATTCAAATAGAAGGAAAAAAAAAGTACACAGGCTTGATTATGAATAAAATCAAATATCCATACATACTTTGCATAGAGGTTAGTATATATTCGGTGGAATATATATATATATATATATATATATATATTAAAATTTATTTTTGATTTTAAAACATTACAACAATCTAAAAATATATAAAAAAACAAAAAAAAAACAGCATTATCTTATTCCATTGTTAGCTTCACTGGTAACAATGATGAGGGAGCAGAAAAACACCCTCTCTCTCTCTCTCTGATATATAGACACACACGAAATTGATGATACCTTTGAGACTTTATGCACTCAATAATTGAATACTTGAACAAAAAAAAATCGAATACTCGTACCTCAAACTCAGGCCTGTTCTAAGGAAAAAAAAAATAAAAAAAAATAGGCAAATAGAATGCTACTCTTTCTAGCACAACATCCTATACGTTGCGATTGCTGGCTCCAAAAAGATTTTGTATGCTGTAAAATGTACTCGGTGGATTCTATAAGAAAGCAAAGATGAAGTTTACACAGAGGAAAAGGAAAAGGAAAAGGAAAAGGAAAGGCAATGATGGAAGGGCATCACTGTCATCCTGTCAAGAAGGTGCTCCTGTTATCATAAATAAGAGCAAATAAATCACTGTTAAAGAGTAAAGGTGGAGTCAAGCTAAGGTTGCCTCCACACTCGAGGACAGATGGCCACCGAGAAAACTACACAACTGGATAATTTCGACCTCCCAAGGTATTCTTCTGTTCTGGCCACATGATGACCCTCTTTAACCCTATTTCTTTCTTCTTCTTCTTCTTCTTCTTCTTCGAGCAACTCCTGTTGCTATCAAATTAGTCTAAGATTTAAATAAAAAAGAAAAAGAAAAAGAAAAGGGAAGCAGAGTGTGGAATACATATGACCCACACCTTGCAGGTTTTATTGGGCCCGATCTATTCTGGATACAATTATCTTACCTGCCTATGCATCCTATGCCTAGTAGCTCTTTTCTTTTCTTCTTATTTCATTATTATCTCATTTCGCAGCTTGTATTCACGATATTATCTTGTAACGTTGATGCTCCAATCATGCAGAGGAGGGAGGAGAGGACGAGTCACTAGCTAGTGGCATCGAATTTCTTTAAAAACATTAACAATACGGATTCAAATAAATGATTTTGTTAAAAATGATCGGTAATAACAAATGTTTATCTGTGATGGATGGAATCTTTTCCCCTTTTATTTATTTAAGCAAGTTGAATCTCTCGAAGACGAGTCATTAGGCAGTGATCTACGCAGGCTGGTGCCAAACACACACACACACTAGGCTACATTATCTACTTAATCATTCGAGCACAAAATCTCCCTTGATCAACGGTTGAAATTGGCTGGATGGAGAATGTCCTTGACTATAACATGTTTACGTGTGGACAGCTTTCTTCGCAAGAAGATGATGGGCCACGCACACGTTATATTGACATGACGGAAGAGCTTGCGATTCAATGGGTTTCTAGACGTGCCATGTATGGGTCAGGGGGGATCGATATACTTGCTTTTGTTTTTCATGCACTAATATTGTAATGTTTTCTTTGTTGATGCTGTTGCCCATCAACATGGTTTGGCCTTTGTGACTCCCATACCAAGTATATGCAAGCATCCACACCTGAAAAAAATCTCACTTACCAAAGTGCAGATCCATCAATCAATTCCACTCATAGCAGCTTGATTTATGAAAAAAATAATCTGCTTAAACCGATACTCCCTTCTACATGCACCCTTATGAAGGATTGTTTCTCTACCCACTTGTGCATAAGCGTGCATTTTTATCTAAGTGAATGTATGCATGTACGAGGGTCTCCCCTGTGAGGGGATCAGCAAGGATAAGAAAATGGAGACAGGGTCAACTAATAAAGGAAGAAGAAGGGGACTTGACATGATGATACACGAAGAAAGGAACCCATAATCGTATTTAAGTCCATACCTTATTCCTTGGGTCTAGTTCCCATAGCCCATTACCATTCTTTGTCTAACATTCGATGGCGAGAGGGTACAGCTACGAGGGTTTTACTTGCCTTGCTTTTTAGTTCAACTAGGCAAAACCCACTTCAGGATTCCTTCCCACTATAGGTGCCTTTTCTCCCCTGAAAAAGAGAGTCTTCTGCGAATTATAGATCTATTACTAGCAAACTACTATCAACTAAGCTTTTGTAGTCGCAATACACCAGTAGTGTGCTACTGGCTGTGTAGGCTTTATAAATGGGTTATCGAATGAAAGTCATAGGGCAGGAGGTGCTTCACTTTTTCATGATTATGATTTTGATCTAGAACTTGCATGCCAAAATGGTTAACCCTTTACCTCATCATGTCCTAATGGGAGCACGCCACGTGTTATGAATCCAGTGGTTGCAACCTCAATAAAGATTGTGAAGAGATGCAATAGCAACATGATTTTTGACAGGTGACATGTCTGTTGACACTGACTAGGAGCGACTTAACCTCCTTCGTCTGTCTTGTGTCAATTTGCATGTAAAAATTAAAAATAGACCTTGAATTTTGCCAAGAGAACTGGCTTGCGTGGTCTTAGATTTGGGCACTTAAATGGTCCGAGACCCATCATAGAATTTTGCAAATCATCATGTAATTGTTAGTTCATCATCCGCTCCTGGCTTAGTTAAGAAGAACCCAGTTTTCTTATTTGGTCCCCAGTCTCCTTTTCAGGCCATGGTGTGCTGTGACAAATTTGGGCAT
>Ga0325404_1007652_pt1 | contig 11246 bp, 2 predicted proteins | sample PopdelMetagenome_18_FD_205664 | JGI IMG/M metagenome (GOLD analysis project Ga0325404, IMG submission 205664) | Populus deltoides microbial communities from Bellville, Georgia, United States - Xylem-Control-R1 | ecosystem: Host-associated > Plants > Phyllosphere > Stem > Wood/Secondary xylem...
AATATTCTTTCCCCTCCTTTTTATCCCTACATCCATTGCAAGTAGACTTCATTTTAGAGCATTAATCATTGGACTTCATAATTATACCAATTCAAAATACATTTATTAATTACTTTGAGTATTTTTGTGAAGGAAAATAGCAAGCATGATGTGGTTTTGCCCATTTTGACTTCATGCACTTTTGTGTCAAACTACGGCACTTCAATAAATTTAGAAGCCTGGCTAGTTTTCGACAATCCCCTCAAAATTATTAATACCTCGAAATTAAAATGTATTTTTTATTTATTTATTTATTTATTAGGAATATTTGGGAGTGCTGATACATGCCTTTGATAGCTGCTTCACATGAAAATGAACTTGTCATTTATTGCTTTTTCCAGGGCAACATGTGGTGTAGAAACTGCATGGAAACCGAACAAAGGCTAAAGGTGTGGCAGAAGAAAAAAGCTAGAGAAAAGGAAAGGATATTTTTTGCTTGCTTATCTTCATGCCAATCTTATCCACAATTCAAGAATCCTGAGCTGCTGAATTTGTGCTGCTTATTATGTATGATGTGGACATTTGACGGCTAGGATGTGGGTTTTTTAGGTTAGATTATTTAAAATGTAATTTATTTTTGTGTTTCAAAAATATTTTTTTAAAAAATAAATTGTTTTATTTTTTTTAAAATTAAATTTTTTGATTGCATTGAAAATAATTAAAGTTTGAAAAATTATATAAAACATTTACACTTGTTTAGGTGGTGTATCTTTCTTTGTATAATTATATTACCTTCTCAATGCATTTATTTAAAATCTTAATTTTTCTTATTTTTAAATAAATATTATAAATCACATGACTGAATAAAAACTGAAGTAAGTGAAGAATGGTTTGCTCAGATATTATGTAGAAATAACCCCCTCCAGTCCCTATTCATACATGAGTCTTGTGATTAAAATTGATGTAAGAATTAATTATGATTGTAGAATTAACTCCCACATATTTAACCATTAATTATCCATACAAAATACAAAGAAAAATCAGTCATTTTTCATTTAAAAAATAGTTTAAGTGGTGGAAGGTAATTAATCCGAAAGTTTAGTTCATTGGGCTGCTAAAAAAAATATAAGACAAAAAAATATTTTAAAATTAACCCAAACACAAGCTCGAGCTTGATTTTAACACATCTAGTTTAAATCCAAAATCTATGTAGTATAGGGTCTTTCTTCGTTGAAATCTTTAAGTGCTTTATGAATCCAATGTTTACTTCTTGAGCCATCATTATATAAGCTACAATAAAATCTTGTAATTTTTCAATGTGAGATTGAGATTTCAGGTTTAGAAATTTTTTCCAACCAAATGTTTTTTAGATTAATTTTTCATTCACCTATCATTAGTTTTAAACATGTTAACATCACATGTTAAAAAATATGAATTGAAAAATAATTTTTAACAAAGTCTTACCTCAAATATAAATAGACTTAATATTTAATTTAACCTCAGATGTGTCCATTAATCATGTTTTAAATCAACTTTTAACAATTTCTCACTTAAGTGAAAATTGATCAATTTACAAAAAAAGTTTAGGATTTGTAAAGAGAAAATAGATTGGTAGATTACTACCTCGGGATAGGTAGCTTTTAGCTTTGAATATTCCTTAATAAAGTACCATCAAATTTACTTGACTGATTAGTGAATACAATGTTTTGAATTATTTAGCCTTGAAAATTACATTTGTTATATTATAGTTTGGTAATTGTTTTTTACTTTGCCTTTATTCTTTTAAAAGTTACATTTTACACCTCATAGTTTATAAGATATATAACACTTTACATCCTCAATGACACACAAAAAAAAGTCAACAAAAAAATTTAGATTATTTAGATTATTTTTATTATATTCTAATTAATAAATAAAGTGCTATTGTATTAAATATTACAACTTTGTCATCAAATTAAAAAAAAAACTTGCCACCACCCTCATCTTTTTCTTGACTTGCCATCAATTATTCTTTTTTTAAAAGGAAGAAATTGAAGAAACATGTGACAGCCAAACTAGTAATAAAAAGAGATTTTATCAAATCTTTGGTGAACATATTTATGGACAAATTTGAAAGGTTACAATGGATCCAAATCTGTCCTCTAATCCATTTGAATGAACAAGAAAATCATCAATGGATGCTTCATTATCGCTGAAAAATCCATTTATTTCTCAAACAAATCAACATAATCTATACTCATAACTATCCATGTGAAATCCCAAATTAAATTGGCCATGAAATACTCCAAATGAAGCATTGTCAAACCATATCCTGAACAAGTCATGAGATCTTTCCACATCATTGCATCCCACCTTATCTCTACAACCATAAAACTCACACTACCATTTTTAGGAACTTTAAATCCATCAAGAATGGTATCTTGTGTTATTGCATTGACAACATAAAATTCCCAAAAGGATGATGTCTTAATCCTTCCAAAATCATAGCTTTTAGATAAGGCATCTTGTGCAAATCATATATTTTATTCATTAATATATCTATAGATGATGCCTCCATCACACTATAATAAAGACGTCTACAAGAGCTACACTTTATTCCTTGGTTTACGGGATGGAAGCAATAACCCCACGAGAAATTGATTAGGTATCAGAACTTGAGGAAGCTGATTAGGTCAAGGTGAGATACAAGAAGTTAAATATGAATAGTGAAAAGAGGTTAGCTGTAATTTATTATCATCAGTTGTTTCAACAAAGAATGGCTAAAGCATATAACAAAAAATTAAGACCCAAGGTATTTTGAGAAGAAGATCTAGTGCTGAGAAAGAGTTTACTTTTACCCAACAAAGATTAGAGTAAGTCAGTCCCGAACCCATATATAATGAAGAAAATATTCTCTAAAGGAGTTTTGTTATTGACAATAATGAATGGAGATAACTTGCCTACACCTGTGAACTCTGATTCTGTAAGGAAATACTATATGTAGTGTACACATCATTTTTAAATCAATAAAGTTTGGTTATTCATTCTCGTTACATATTGTGTATTTTTTAAATGATCTCAAAATGCTCAACAAAAAAACCTTTTTCAAAAATCATTTTCTTTTAAACAAAGGATTTCAAGATTTAACTTTGGCTAATGATTTTAAGAAAAATCAATTATTTGTCAAGAACAACGATTCACCTAACAACTCCTTAGAAGAAGGCTAAACACTCAGAAACCTAGATGGATGACCTAACCATCAAATTTTGTTGTGCAAAAGCTACATGAAACAAAGACAATTAAGTTTTTATGAGTCTTTAATTTGCAAAACAATTCTCGTGTAAATCACTACGGTAATGAGGTCAAAATTTATCAATCCTGACCAATCTTGCTTGAAATGATAAAATGTCATATTTTTTTATATTCCCTAAAGATGAATGTCCATTGCAGTCCTAATTTGAGCTGAAATGGAGTTTTTTCCTTTGTAAGATAACCTTGGTTAGGATCACACCCTACACTTGGGGTAAATATTAGAAAATAATGAGAATAAAGATATTTTAAAATGTCCACTAACGATGAGAAACTGGTTGGAAAACCCAAAAAGGTATAATACACTTGAACGAAATTCATGAGATCTTGATTGAGGCTGCAGAATATGCAAGCCAAATACCCCCCCAAAAAAATAGAGGTTTTGCGAAACAACAAATCTTAAAAAGATACATGGGCATAAAAAAACAAGCAAAAGCTTCTCTTGCAGCTTCGATAAACAAAATGAATAAAGAAAAGGAAAACCATTGAGAAACTTGCAAATGGAATAGAAAAAGTCATTAGTATCTTGATATGAGTAGATAAAGAGATTTCAGGAAAGAAAAGTCGATTAAATGTTCGATTAAAGGTTTAGAGTGAAAAGAAAAACCTGGAAAGATCCATTTTCTCAACTTCTAAAAGCGAAGGTCTTTGATAATATAACATATGTTGAAAGAATAGAAAAATAGGATGAAAGGGTATAAATAAGTGAAAGTGATCCTAGGCCTATAAAATCTCTCAAACGCCATTTGAGTCTATAAACTCCTTTTCTATGGTATCCATAAAACTCAGTCTTTATTACATGCTTTGAAAAATCCATTCTAATCAAACGAGTAGGAAAGACTGATAAATAGTGCTCTTAAAATTTAAGGAACCATTTATGAGAGTCATGATGAAGTGAACGACTATTCATCTTTATTCACGTTGAGAAAATTCAAATACAATACTTCAAACAAGTATTTGATTTTTTTCAACTCAATGCAAAATAGGCCATCTCCTAAACCAAATAACAATGATGAAATATCTTTCTTCAAAGACTAATACAAATCATGAAAGTTGTATGAACATTGTTATTTGACATGACATTGAAAAATATCATGTTTTCAAAAAGACAAAGTAAATCTTGTGAAATTTTTATTAGGAAAAACACTGTAAGATAAAAATCAAAACATGTGTCACGAGTATTTGAGAAAAGCACATGAAAAATAACATTGTCATAAGACACAAAGTTTTAGTTCATTCCTAATTAGGAAAAATATGATAACGTTCACTATGACCTAAATACTCATAAAAAGATAAGGTTATAGAGGCATCTCGACACTCAAGATTTGAAAGTAACTTGCACAGATTTTCTCAAGTAAACTGGAAGGGTGAGCTGGCAAAGAGAACACCTTAAAAATTAAGACCCTAGACAATTAAAAAGAGATTGTGAAGAAAGAGGGTGCCTATATTTCGAAAGGCATGCATTGCATATGATTTAACCTTAATTTTAAAATAGTATTGGTGCAGGATTCATCAATCTATAGGAAAAAAAGTGAAATCTGGATAGGTGAACAGAAGCTGAGAAATGACAAAGATATCTCATCCATAAGGTGTGGATAACTAAGGTCATAAGACAATACAATTGTTTTAAGAGTTTCCCTTGGAGGGTATTTTTTTAATTTTATTTTAGAAAAGTTTTGGAAGGATCTAATGTAAATCCTAGTATTTTGAATTTGAAAATGGGACGTCGCTCGTGAAAATAAGCTAATTTTTAAATTTCAAAATGGATAGATTGCTCATGAAAATAGATCAATTTCAAGAAAGTATAGAGACTTGTTGAAATTCTTTTTAGAATTGGAAGAAGGGTAGGTCAATTATGAAAATATACCAATTTTTTAATTTTAAAATAGACAGATCGCTCATGAAAATAGACCAATTTCAAAGAAGTATGGAGATTTGTTGAAATTCTTTTTGGAATTTAAAAAAGAATAGACCACCCGTAAAAATAGGCCAATTTTCTAATTTCAATATGGGCAGGTCACCCATAAAAATATACCAATTTCAGGGAAGTATGGAGACTTGCTAAAATTCTCTTTGGAATTTGAAAAAGGATATGTCAGTCGTGAAAATATGTCAATTTATTAATTTTAAAATGGATAAGTTGCTTATGAAAATAAATCAATTTTAAGGAAGTATAGAGGCTTGTTGAAAGTCTTTTGGAATTTGAAAAGGGGTAGATTATCTGTGAAAATGGATCAATTTTTGTATTTCAAAATAGGTAGGTTGCCTGTGAAAATAAACCAATTTTAAGAAAGAATGGAGGTTGAAATTCTTTTTGGAATTTGAAAAATAACAAGTCGCCCATGAAAATAAGCTATTTTTTTTTTTAATTTCAAAAAGGGCAGGTCATTTATGGTAATGAGATCATTTTCTTTAAAAAAACAAAGTCTTTAGAATTTCAAGATGGGTGAATCACTCAGCAAGATCAATAAACACATTTCCTTTACAAGCTTGTTGTGCAAAACCTTAACGATATTTTGCTTCGTAAGCATTGTAAAGAGAAGACATCTATTATTACCCATTTTTGACCCCATAAAAATTTAAAAAGAGAAAAAATAAAAAAGAAAATACAAAAGGATATACAAGAATAACGCCTAGAAAATTATCCAAATTAGTGGTGAAGGACCAGAATAACAAATGGAAAGGTTGGAGGACCAAAATGAATAAGATTAGCAAAATTGGCAACCCAATTCTAATTGACAAAAGGGCCCATTAGTGAAACTATTTTTATTTTGGGTAAAGAAATATAAATTTGAATAGGTAAGGACTCAATAAGAATTTTGAAAGGCTTGATTAATTTTATTAAGGAATTAATTGCTAGAAAAATTGATTTTTGAATTCAATTTAGGTTTTAACTGGAATTTAAGTCTAGGGGGCAAATTGTTATTTTAAAGAGTTAATTTGGTCAAATTAGGGGCTTAATTGTATAAATATTAAAGTTTGATGACAAATTAAGGACTTAATTGAAGAAATTGAAAATTAAGGACCAAACTGAAAAGGACATATGAATGTAGGGGTTGAAATTGATCAAATTAAAGGCTAAATTGAAGAAATTAGATGTTTGTTGATCAATTGAATGTCAAAATACATAATTTCATAACTAATAACTAAAATGAAATAGGCGGACAACTATGGAGTTCGTAATTAAATTTAACAAGGATGAGATTGCATGAGATTAAGAGTTTATGAGAAAATTACGGGTGCAATTAAAAGCAATTGGAAGAACATGGACTAAAGTGAAAAAAATTAAATTTCAAATTAAAAACCCTAATTTCTTGGGTTTGTCTTAAACAACGGGTCGTTCGACCATTGTTTAGCTTTTTTTTTGGCAATTTGGTTAATTTAATAGACACTTTAAGGCTAATGAATATAACGTCTCCGACCACCTCTAGTATTGTAACCATGATTATTCAACTGAGAAACGCCCCTTCTATCAATTTCTCTCATAAAATGTTTACATTTCTTTTTCTTCAACGAACTCAACAATATATTGTCATTGATTAACCGTCATTATTGTTTCAGATTTTTATCTGATCAAGTTGACACCTTCAAATGAATACATGTGGAGTTCTAGACCTTTGAATTGAGCAAGAATGGATCCAATAAAAAAGTACACTTCTCCTCTACCAAGTTCAGGTGGTCTTTGATGACTTTTATATTGAAGTTGTTTTAGCGCAGCTTCAAAATTGGTTAACTCAATCAACCTTGACTAAAATACCCATTAGTGCAAAACCACTCAACTTTTTCGTGTGTTCATACTTAAAAATTCCTAGAGGGTTCTTATTAAGGGCCATAAATCTTTCATCTAAAATCAGAAGGTAAATGATGCATGCCTTTATCTCCAAGAAAAAGAAAACCACTTAGGCAAATTTGTTTTAAAACCATTATCCTAAAATCATTGAAAGACAGAGGTTCCGACTGTTAACATTTGTCCAGAGCTCTCTCATTTTGATCAAAGAGTTGAGCTTTGATTAATCTATGTTTCAATCCATCAATAACCCTAACAAAACTTTATAAATACCCCTTGAAAAATAAAAAATAGAGGAAAAACATGGAGAAACATGCTATTCAAGGATCATGGTGAGAAAGTTTAAGAGCCTAACATAAAGGGTCTAACAAGCTTTGGAAGAAAAAGATAGTTAAAAGGAAAGAAGAAAAAAAGAAGAAAGAAAACAACAGTCCATAGTCAGCAATTGGAGAAGGAATAACTATATAAAAGTTTAAGGGTGGAGTCTTTATGGCCTACCTAGTCGTGCTTTTTCAATGTTTAAACCTTTTTTTTATGTTGTTTGAGTTTATCTTGCATTTTTTTGTTTGAATTTGGTTCTTGAATAATTTGATATTTTTTAGCAGAGTTTATTTTATTTTTATTCTTGTTTTAAACATGTTTTAGATTGCTCAAACTTTTGTTATGATAGTTTGTTTTAGTTTTAGTCAATAATGTGTTAGTGAGGCTTGCACTAAAGGTATGTTTTTTCGTTTTGATACATTTTTTATTTTGTATTTTTAGCCCAATAGCATGTTGATGATGTATTTGAGGTATTTTGTTGGTGTTTGTATCCATTTTATAATAAAATAGTAAGTTGCTTTTATTTGGAGGTTAAAAATTTTGGAAACATATTGATCAATGTGATGTTTTTAGTGCAATTTCTTGGTTCATACAAATATGTTTTGGCATATAAATGTTAAAAATGTTAAGTTTTTAATCCAAGTAGTATGAATATTTTTGTTGTTTAGCTTTGATAGTTTTAAACTTTGGAATTTCATGCATGTTTTTTATGTTATTTATTAGTTATTTAAATTTAACGTTGCTTAGTATTGGTAATGTGGTTTGTGATGATCAAAAATAGTATGTTTAGAGGCCTAAAAATCCATTTATAAGGTTTGACAGTGCTAGGTATATTTGGACATATTTTGAGTTCTAAGACAATGTTCTTCGTGTTCTTAGGAAGAACACTTCCTTACACCCCATAATTTGGACTAGTTTTGGTTCAATTCTTTGCACTAAACGATTCGGGCAACTTAACTAGTAAATAGTATAAGATTTATTTGCATCAATAACAGTTTCTAGGGATTTTAATCCTAGGATGACAATGTTTTTTCTAAAGATTTTTTTTTAAACTGTGTTTGACAAACACCCCTAGATCTATTTTGATAATTTTGGTTTTTTAAAAAACAAATGAGTTTTTGCCAAACATGGCTTTAAAGAATAAAAAAACAAAATAAAAAAATAAAAAATGATTATTGCTTTTTGCATACGGCTCATCCTTAAAAAATTATTTATTTGTTTATAAAAAGGATGAAAAATGTTTTTTAGCATTGTGTTTTAGAAACTTTATGTGCATTTTTTTTTTAGAATTTACAATAAGTTTGTAAAATTTCTTAAGAATTTGGTCAATATTTTAATAACTTTAAAAATTTTATTTCCTGAAAATTAATAGTTAACATTTTGGTATAAATGTTGGACCTACCAGTAGTCTGATATTCAAGTATTAGAAGTTCACTAGAAAAAACTCAGAATTATTTTGAATATTCACCAATTTTAATTGAGAGTATTTTTCATCACAATATATGAATTGTGGAAAACATTTTCATCTTCCGGGATAGGTGAACCATGTCAAGACACCTTTATGGATTCTTTTTATAAGAATTTATTTGGGCAAACGAGCACATAATAAATTTAAAATGTCAGACTTATTCATGAGCGTAAATCTTTATTCTGAGCCATAGACGGACCACCAATTAGGAACCCATCAACACCTTTAAACCATATCCAAACCAAACAATGCAGCTTACCTTCCTAATCGGTGGTCCATTAAGGTGCGTTAGGGGTGCTAATATCTTCCCTAAGCACAACCAATCTTTTACCCTAATATTTTAGATAAGATCAATTCACTTAGGTATCCTAGTGACCCTAAACCAAACAACTAGGTGGCGACTCCTTAATTCCAACACCGCAATACTGTGTGCACATGTGCGACAATAACATATCCATAATGTATTATTTTATTCTTTTTTACATTATAAATTAACTTAAAATCCTACGTGTAGTATAGCGCAACTGAATCGCTCCTGTAATTGTTTTTTATTAGCATTAACAACCATTTTACAATTTATTGATTTATTGATTTATTTCATTAAGCATAAATAACATCTTTAAAAAAAAAAAATATGATGTGATAAAACATATTCGTAACGCTGACACATTCTTTTAATAAATTAAAATTTAACTTGGAATTCTACATGCAACATAGCATGAATTTTCAAGCTAATTAACTAATTAACTAAATGGATTGGGGCTTATGCTTCATCGTTCATATGAACAAAAAAGCACCCCTTTTTTTTCATCCCTTTGTTGTTTTATTATTGTTCCATAACTTTAATTTTCTTTTAATTAAATCATTTTATTGCCTAATTAGATGGGATTAAGTTTGAAATTATGATAGAAATATCAAATTAAAAGAAAAGGGACTTAATTATAAAAAATAAAGGAAATAGATAGCTAATCCCAAATTCACGACAATTTTCATTTTAGTCCGAAAGTTTATTTTGTTTATTTTTTCAGTCCATAAGTTTGAGAGAGGATATTGAAAGTTGTTATGAAATGGTGGAAGAGAGAGAAAGTTATCAAGCGTCATGATTACGACAACCAAAATAACCACATTTGATGTCAAGTGGTTACATTCAAAGAAATAAATTTGATGATGTTGGATTTGGCCTTCATCTTGCTTTAAAAAATAGATTGGGGTCATTTGGGTTTTTCAAATTTAGTTAATTTTCAATTTTTTAGGTGATTTTGAAGTTGATAGGTGGTTTATAAAGGTTTTTGTTATGGTTTCAAGGTTTTTTCAAGTAAAAACTACTTCAGATTTGGGTTTATTGAGTCCAAAAACTTGGACCTTGATTTTTTGATCACTAGAGATGACCAAAAATATATTACATTAGGCAATAATCTACATGATTAAAAACAAAAAAAAAATAGAAATGAATGACATGTTGTCCATATAGGTCGTCTGATGTTACACAAGAAATAAAAAGAACTCAGGTTTGCCAAGCCTTTTCTATCCAGGTCAAGCTCGTAGGCTGGGACATTTTTGTTATGGTTTTCACTTTTTTCCTTTCCATTAATTGTTTTCATTTAAATATTGATTTCTTTTATCTCTCTTATTTCTTAAACAAACTAAATTAGTTGTTTTTTTTAAAGAGTGATTTTTTAAAATATTCTTTTAATTGCTTGATATTTCAAAGATATTAGTTTGATATATCATGGATTTTCTTCTTTTTATATTTTATATGAATTAGCTGTATATTAATGAAGTTTTTATAAAAGTAGAAATAATTTGTTAGTAACAACAATTACCTGATAAGAGAAAATGAATGAAAATATTTAAAATAACACTTTCATAGTTTATCGATTTATATTATTTTATTTTATTTCATTAAGTGTAAATAACATCTTTGTGTTTTTCATTTATAAAAATCATGATATGAAAAAACACATCTATAACTTGACATATTTTTCTATTTTGTTAAAATTTAACTTGGAATTCTACCTATAATCTAGTGCAAATTTTAAAGCTCGTTTACTAATATAATAAAAGATTTGGGGTAAAACTCCAAGTGCTTCACTATTCTATTTTTTCTTTTTTTCTTGATTTTTTTTCTATTTTTGTCATTAATTTTTTTTTCTCGATTGAATCCTGCTAGGCCTAATTCGATGAGATTATATTTGAAATTATAGTAGAAATACCAAATTAAAAGATAGATTACTAAAATGTAAAACACAAAGAAAATACATGGTTAATTCCAAACTAGTAAAAAATTTCATTCTGATCCAAAAGTTTATCCGTTTATTTCTTAATCTTTGTGTTTGAGAGAGAAGAATTCTAATCATTAGAAAATAGCATATGAGAGAAAAAAAATTATCAATTACTATTATT
>Ga0325404_1007654_pt1 | contig 11246 bp, 14 predicted proteins | sample PopdelMetagenome_18_FD_205664 | JGI IMG/M metagenome (GOLD analysis project Ga0325404, IMG submission 205664) | Populus deltoides microbial communities from Bellville, Georgia, United States - Xylem-Control-R1 | ecosystem: Host-associated > Plants > Phyllosphere > Stem > Wood/Secondary xylem...
ATTTTTTTTCTTTACAAACAACACCGGGACACCCTATGTTGAGTTACTTGGACGAATACACCTTTTATCTAGCAATTTTTGCAGTTGAACCTTTAATTCTACTAGCTCAATAGGTGCCATTCTATAAGGTGTTTGGGCTACTGGGGTAGTTCCAGACATTATATATATATATAGAGACTTCAACCTCTCTTTCAAGGGTAATCCTAGCAACTCATATGAAAACACTTCAGGAAACACTTCAGTAGGTGCCATTCTATAAGGTGTTTCTCAAACGTGTGTACTAATTATTATCGCTCTTTCCATCTTACCAGGTAACACATTTAATTTTTTTTCAACTCTAACAGATATAAACAAATGAGTGGCTTCAAGATCAATTAAAGCATATAGAGAATTCTACTGTAGCATACCTGCCACCACCTCTAGATCAATTCTGACCTCCTCCTGGGTCATGTGATAAACTCTCCCATTGGTCCTCTCTCCATGTCCTCTGCGGGCTTCGAGGGGAAAGGAATGCGGTAGCAAACAAGATGAAGGGAAAGCTAGAGCCATCAGAGCGTCAAAAACTGATTGAGGAAGGTATGGTTTGAATATTTATCATTCTTTCGGTTTTTTGATTGCTTGTATCTGTGTAATGAATGTCCTTTCATTTTCTTCAGGAAAGAATCTGAAAGAAGGACTTGTAACTTTGGAAGAAGACCTGGTTAAACTTACAGATGAGCTTCAGATGGAAGCACAATGTATACCTAACATGCTCATCCACATGCTCCGATTGGAGTGGAAGATAGTTCAATGGTGAGAGCGATGGTATGTAATTCTTTCAACTGCTTCCTTATATTTCACGAGTAAAATGAAACGTAGAACAAAACACAAAGACATGAATTGCTTTTTGCAACTAAAAGACCGAGCAGTTGAATTCAGTTACAAGTTTGCCAATTTTTTGTACTTATGATGTTGCATGAGATAATAGCATAATTCATTTGCAAGTATGTTGTTAGAGAAGTGTGCGTGCGTGTGTGCGAGTATGTTTGAAGGAGGGGATAATGCTGGACATCTTACAGGTTTAAGTATATTTCCCCTGAGCTCTTGTAGGCAGGCACCCCTGACTTGTTGATACTTATGCCTGACAATTAACAGGTTTACTCTATCAAGGATAGTGATCAATGCCTCATTGGCACTGCAGAGATTCCTGTGGGAGGAATCCACATGGATGCTATCCTTGCCGAGTCACTGTTGCCATTGAATTATGTGGCATTTTCCCATTGCTTCCGTACAGAGGCTGGCGTTGCAGACACAGCAACAAGGTATATTATCTGGCTTTATTCATTTGTATGACAGTTGTCTGATACTCTGACTAGATGCAAAGTGTCTCATATCAATACTCCATTCTTCATGGTGGGGTTCCTCCATTCAGGAATATCAGTGTTCATATTCAACTCTCATGTCTTGGCTAATTGCCAAATCATATATTCATGGCCTTGCTACTTTTGTTACATTATTGTTGATAACAGCAATCCAGTATTAAGTACTGTTTAGTTTCCTTACAAATGGAAAAATCCAATGATCATGCATCTTCTTTACACTGTCCACCTGCAGTTTGTTTCTGGCCCCGCTTTTTCAAACACCACTCCTCTCCTTGTAGTTATATGCTGGCTTGGTGAATTGCCAGGCTGCCAAATTTATTCAAGGCCTAGATAGTTTCTACTTGGTTGAATCTTCATGCCTTTTTATTAAAAGCACGAGAGATATGAAATAGACGTGAGTGCACTGAATTAGTTGGGCAGCAGAAGGTGCGTTGGATGTAACCATTATTGGCGATGACATTCGTCTTCATCAAGCCATTAATTTTCAACAAGCAGCAAGCACAAGGCTACAGAATGGCAGAGCTTGGAGTTGACACCAAGCCTGGCTTTCATCCTTGTAGCTTGGAGGAAGAATTACAACATCAGAGGTTGGTAAATGAAGAAAGAAGAATTACAACTTCAGGTGTTGATAATTGGAGGCATTCTCTAAATTGAGTTTTTATATTGTAGCGTCATATCTTGATTTGTTTATACCACAAACCACATTATAGCGAGTACCCGCGTGGCGTGGGACAACGAGGAGAATCGCAACTAGAAACATGGATGTAGTGTTCCAAGCAGCTGAAATCACAGAGTCATTTCATGGTTTGAATCAAGTGGGAAGCTTGAAAACATCACTGCTTACAAAATTGTGAGAAGCATTAATAATTGCGCGTGATGGAACAGTTGATGGCTCCTTGAAAATGCAAATCGTCTGCGCTATAACTTGAGTTTGCTCAACTCAATCTTTCGGACAGGATATGTATATGCTTCATAATTGATTTGTTGGCCCATGGAACTTAATTTGGTGAGAGTAGTTATCAGATCGACCTGCAAGAAAATCAATTCCAAGACCGTAATTAGAACAGATCTAGAGGCAACATAAATTTGGAAATGCGAGGATTTAACGGTACATAATAGCATCAAATTCCCTCTGCTCCTCCATAGCAAGAACTACATCGCATAATTTCAAATTAGGCAGGTTCAATTGATTGGGATCCCTGTTGAGAATTATCAACTGACCTCATAATCTGTCTGAGACACTGTTTCTCGGCTACGTTGGTACTTCTGAACCCATGGTGTAACATCTGGATCAGTTGCCAGTAAGGCCTCTGTTGCTGCTTGATCAGGACCCAAGAACGCAGACATAACAGCTAGCTGGTCAACCAGGGAAGGAACAGAATTGGATCAGCGACCATCTATAGGTGTCTTTCCAAAGTGAAATCTCCTGTCTTTGTAGAAGGTTGTGAGCTCGTGATCCTTAATATATTTGTTGAAAGCATACCTGGCGGGGACCAAAGCCAATAGATGAGAACTTGTCTTTCATTTCTTGGACTGTGGCTTTCTCCCACTGGGGAACCCTCCCTTCTGGATCTGGCTCTTGGGAATCTGTCCTTCCGAATTGTCTATCAAACAATCCCCACTATAAGAACAACAACAATTGTTGGGATTAATTGCTTATCACTTAACTTGCTTTTATTGATAATAGACACACACCCTTTTGTAGGTCGGATGATAGGAAAAATGATGAAATATCTACTTCTATCTGTATGTATTTACGAGAACTCATTTGAGCATAATTGCAGTCATCGTAATGTTCCTTTTTACACAAGGAACTCCCTAACCTTTCTGCATACTATAACTCTTATGTAGCCACTGTTTTAGACCTTGACTTTAATAATAAGGCTGGTTCAGAGGTAGAGTTGCCAATATTTTATATATCCTGGTGCAAATTAAAACTGTCCACAACACAGCCAAATTAGAAACACTAACCTGTCCACTGGATCCATATGCGGAGTACAATATGCTTCCTTTCTGTTCATTACCGCCACACTTGCGGATGGCAGAAGCCAGAAATGTAGCCTTAACAGCACTTTGTCCTGCAGAGAACAAACAAAATTGAGTCAGGGACATTGGTCTTCTCTGTTGATGAATTAAATTCTGTTCACCTGTACATAAACTAGGTCATGCAATAAGGCTAGAGCATGCAGCACGGCATAAATTTGGGATTATTAATGTGTATAACCTGCATACGGGATAAGATCTGCAAAAGAGATGGGTCCACCCTTGGAATATGAATCTATCTCCTCCTTCGCTTCCTCTATTAAATTCAACGCGGCAGAAAGTCCCTTATTTTCAGGTCTGCTTATCTCTGAACTTCAGGTGGGAAAAAAGGAGAAGAAAATTAAGACAACATTCAGGCAAGGAGGTAAGTTATTGCTTCAAAAAGCAAAAGGGACTTCAATCAAGAAGCAGGGATTACTTCAGACAATAATTTACAATTCTGCAACCTAAGCAGGTGTTCTAATTTACTTAAACATCCAAAAACCAGGAACTGCGAACATCACAGATCGTGATATAAGCGTACTGGCAGGATGCTTCACAAAGAACCTGTAGGAGGTTCTATTTGCTCATTCCTCAGTAAATAATCATAATCAATTGGGAGTTGATGCTTGCAGTGCGTATGCAAATGTCTGAGACCCAGTTTCTCTACATGCTAGAGGAAGAGGAAAGTGTAAACTTCCACACATTGATAAATCAGTGTACAAACTCATAAAAGATGATAACTTCATAACTGAAATACCTGAATCGTATGGATCCATTTGGGCCTCCAGATTTTGTAGCCTGCAAACTTAATCAGGAATTAATCAGAGCATTTCTTTCGACTTTTACCTTTAGTTAAGGACTTCCATAGCAATCATATAGGAATTCAACAGGTGAAGGAATTTGTCTGACCTTATCATAAGTAATGGCATCATTCAGAGCCAGAGTAAGAATGTATGGTACAAGTTCAGGTTTGCCCTGAAACAAATATCAACAGAATAGTGATCAAAACACCATCAAAGCACGATGTAGATATTTCTATCCATTTTATGGAACTGCAGAACAACAACTTGATAAAAAGAAAGCATAAAGGCAAGGTTGTGTGGTTCACCTTTATAGCTGCGGAAAGGGTCTGCCTTATGCTGGCTGTGAGAAAGAAGATGCAACATCAACTGAGCAAACTGTAGCTGATTTGAGCATGCTTGGAAATGTTGAGATTAGGGAACTCACACTGAAACTCAGAACGCTGCCTGCGTTGGATCAAATCAGCAGCACTAGCCATTTCAACAAATGATCCTGAGCTTGCTAGCAATTCCTAAGTTAACAGCAAAACTGGTTAGAAACTCATCATCACATCATTCTACATTATGGATTTCCAACATATAAAGGATGCGTCAAAATACAACCATTAACATCAACATTCCACTAAATCAAAATGAGAGAATAATATAACTGAAATATTTCAGATATCACCTTTTTATTTTATTTTTTTCTGAGCGGGAAAAAAAAAGGCAATTAAATTGTATATCTCATAAATCAACAATGTTTCGAATGTAGAATTAGTGTCATCTGACCATGTATACCAAAACAACACACTAATGTATCGCCTTTGGAATAGAATCAAGAAGTGGATGGTCAAGTTTGCATAGAATGTGAATGCCAAATCCTTGAGCAATGAAAGGGAAGTGTTATTTCTCTCTTACCATGCCAACAGTAGCACCAAAGCATTTCAAAACCTCTCTTCGCCGTAGAACATTCTCACCAGGGACATCAGTGTCCATTTTATGACAACGAATAGCGACCTGATCAATATTTAGCCAAAAGGCAAAAGAGAGAAAAATAAATGATTCCATTTTCTGTAGCATTCCCAGCCAAGATGAAACTGAAGCAACATTTCAAGAGAACTTACAGCATGAGAAGGACATCTAATGGTAGGAGTAGTAGAGATGGTTAAAGAAGGGACACTAACCAAAGAGGGGAGGGTTGATAGGAAAGAAGCACCCATAGTTGCCTCCACAGTGTAACCTCTGTGCTTTCGAGCTTACAAACAGAAGGCTCTTCCGTTTCGTGGAGAGAGGTAACAAGATTATGTGTGCCTACGTGGCTATACAGGTATACATGTGGAGTGGGCATGAGTGTTCGTGAGGAGATATGTGGATATCCTATCTTCTTTTCATTGGTTACCGACCCGGTTCGCCGACCCTTTTTTTTTTTTTTTTTGAAGTAGTAAGAATGACAGCCTGCATATGCCGTCGCTCTCTTCCTTCATTTGTAGGGTAATTATTTAGTACTTTAGGAGTCCAAAGATCATTTTCTTGTTCGGTTTACCATGCAAGGATAAAGATTATTGCAAAAGAAGGAGAGGTGGGCGACAATCGGGAGAAAAGAGAACTAATTGTTTTCACTTTTATTGCATTGAATGACGATGAATCGAATACATGCATCGAAGAAAAGGATGTTACTCTAGAGATCCAATGATAATCGTATCCCTAACTTCCTTCTAATCTGACTATTTAAATTGTCCTCTTGAAAAATGAAAATTGCTTTTGGTTGATGGAATGAAAGGCCCCTTCTCTTCCCAACATAATCTGTGCCTGCACTGGCACCGAATAGCAGCAGCGTCCATTTGCTCGGTATCTTCATGCATGCCTCCACCCACCTAAACTCGAGATATACACAATCCGCATACCTAACCCTGATTCTGGCACAGCCGGCTTGCAGTATCAATGGATGATAGTGAATGATTAAATTTGCCACTATCCTCCCGCACTTGGATCTTGAAGAGAATTGTTCTTCAGCATCTAAACTAACTTGTTATGATAGAGGTGTTCAGATTATGGGATTGCCCCTGACATAAACAATCTGGTAAAGGATTTACATAAAAAGCTTCTTCTGAACGAAACCTATCCGTGCCCTTTGTTCCAGAAATGGGGCCTTTCCTCTTCCTTGGGGAGCCTTGCCTATGCAACCAACATGAGAAACAAAATTTAAATTAGTGGATTCTATTTTCAAATCTTTATAGAATGCTGACCCGTCAAGATAATGGCCATGGAAGATAACCTCAAATCTCACAAAACGAGCAGTAGTTTCCCAGTGCCACCCAATTGTGGCTGCACAATATTAACTATACCTCACCTTTTCTCCCAGAAAAGCAGTGCCCATGGGCAACTCAGCTGTTGAAGATGTTTTTGGGTATTAATTGTGATTATAATGCTTAAGAATACATACCGTTTTCTGTGGCTTTCAATGACATGGTCTGATAAATATTTGCCTTCTTTCAGTTTTCCCTGCTCAATTTTATCAAACAGACAAACAAGTGCTTTCCTAAGGGACAAAAAAAGAAAATGCTCAGTGCAAAGAAATTGATCAAAATAAGCTAAAATATATATAAGAATATCCCATACCTGTCCGGGGAAATTGTTCTTCTATGTCCAAGAAAGCGACGATGACCTTCGACTGCCCTTGCCATGTTTCCAGAGTATGTCGGCATGAATACATCACTTTCAACAGATACAATATAGTCAAGCGCAGCCAGCTGAGACAAGTGATTGGTAAACGGTTCAAGCTCCTCAAAAGATGCCAACGTTTCCTGCAAGATGTTTAAAGGACATGCTAGTCATGGAGCAACACACTTAAAAAATTAGCAGCTCTCACTCATCCCGGCCCAACTTCTCGCACCAAAAAGAAAAAAATATCAGCACTTATAGACAGAATACAGAGAATATTCATGTATGTTTACAAGTCTCCATGCAAGCATAAGTATCTGTGCACTGTGATTGACAACAAAATGGCACATAGAAAGAGAAGGACGGTGATTTGTCAATTTTCCAGACTTCGATTCAACTTGATTACAAACACAATTCCAAAAATTACTTTTTATATGATGAATGGGTTAAAAGTATTATACATGGCATCCCCTCGTAATCTGCCTTCTAAAATAAACTACTATTTTGATTATCCACAAAAAACAATGAACACAAAAACAGCATACAAAATGCACAGGGCATCGTCAATGCAAGCAATTGCACTCATCATTAGTTGTGTAGATGGACTAGGGTGTATCCTTAGATGTGAGGAGTGAATTTTTTTAATTTTTTTTTCAATCTTATGGTTTTCCTGAAGTATAAAATTTTGCATTGCTCTCACAGCAAGGCCTTTGAAAAGACATTTATCTATAGGTTAACAAAACTAACAATAACAACAATTAACTTATACAGAGAAAACATGGAAAAGTTCTATAGAAAAGCCAAAACACGAACCTTGCGCATCAACATAGGATATCGGGATTGTAGCTCACCCATATGTGAATCACCTCCATATATCTCTCCTGCAGCAATGTAGATAGGGGTGTTTGATGGGTAACCAAGAGCAGATAGAAATATTGCAGCCTCCTTTGGAGTTAAGGGGCAAAAACCCTTGGATCTCTGCTCCCTGGGATCAATATCCTTCACTTTCCAGTTATCATTTGCCTCTCTTCATGTCACATAAAATACATAAGCAAAAAAGCCCAAACATTGAATTGAATTCATTATCACATAAGCAGCAAAATTACCGTATCATTTTTAGTTCATTTGCTTCAGCAGGAGACAAATCATGTGTACATCCACTGAAGGCAAGCATGTCCTTCTCATATCGTAAGTGCAGGGAAATATAAGGACCATATGACCTCATGCGGTCCACCAACAACTACAATGCCAATGTGACTTGAAATCATATCATTGCACATACAAGAATCAACAAGAGCAAAAATATCTAGCTATTTTCACCTTTCCCATTGCTTCAATTTGAGGTGCAAAACGGAGGGCTTCATAACAGGCACGGCAACGCAGCTTCTGAATATCAGGAGGGAGATTGTTATTTGCTAGGCGAGAGTCAGTCTTGGCAGCCCGAATAACCTGTGAAAACAAATTTATGTTAGGAAGATTGTGTTAGAATTTCAATAATAAATGAGTAAAACCAGCAGATTGCAATCATAAATACCAAGTGAAACTTCCAATTGATATACCTTATAATCAGCCCACATGCTTGCTATCTCTTCCTGGTAGTAGTCCATACCAGACCAGCTTTTAAAATATTTAACTGCTTTCATAGAACTACCTATTTCCTTGGGAAGCTTTTTTATGACTTTCACATCATTAGCTAGAGCATTGATAAAATGATCTTCATCAAAGACATCTGAAAAGTTGCTGCAAAAAAAGAACAACGAACAAAGAAAGAAAGAGCTATGGCATCATGACATGAAAGGGCCCAACAACTTGAAATTTTCACTGATCTAAAATTACCTGGAATCTTGCCAATATGACTTTTTATCTAGTTTTGGAACAACAAGAGTGGCATTTATGATATGTGCAATAGCTACCATATCACATATCTGCAATTCAAGAAAGACAGTGTTTCTCAACCCCAGTACAAAAACACAAGAACCAATTAAAAAAAAACACAAATTATTGGTGCCTTAATAAATTGTACCATAGAGCACAGCACAACTACATACATCTTCCAGGATAACATAGAAACAGAATAAGAATTTGGGAAGCCTAACAAATAGCGTAGAGTAATAAAATTTCAGAATTTCAAACACAGCCATTGTGATTGACAAACTTAAGTAGTCATGGATATCGACACTGTAAATTTTTATAAACGATAGACTGTAGATAAGTACCCCAGCTCGCATCTGGTTGAGACCTCCATTTGTATGAGCTAGAAGGTAACCTCTCGACTCTGAAGGAGCTGAGAAACAGTAGGTAAAGCAGAAATAAGCAAACAGGAAAAAGTTTTTAAAAGAAGCAAATCAATATGAAATTAGAGCCAAACTTACAGGTATAGTTAGGACTAGGTTGAGTACAAGGCAAATAATTGCGATTTGGTGGAGGCTTCCATAGTTTGGTACAGTTGGGGTTCCGCTCAGAACACTGTCAAGTCTAAAGGAGTGAAAACATGAAAGATGCATGACTGACTGCTTAGAATAAAGAAAAACATAAACACTTATGACGCTCAATCCACAGCTACACACAGACTAATCCCAAATTGTTTCCTCACCATACTTTTCATTTCTGTTAAATTTCATCAATGAATCAGGATTAAAAAAAAAAAAGTGCTTGAATTGGAAAATATATTGGAATGAATTGCATGTAATAAGACCTGGTGGGATGAGAGAGGGCCTTTGTATACATTGGGAGGAGTGATCTCACTTGTCCAGCTCTGTTCTTGCTCTTTGCCCAATATCTTGTCTCTGATTTCAATTTGCTACAGATAATATTTTTTTTATTGTTAAAAAAAATAGTATGAACTAAAATCCCACCAATTATTGTTCCAAAAAAAAGAAAAAATAAAACTACGGCAGTCAGTACAAAAATAGGCAGAATCCCAAGAATTAGAAGGCTAAGATATCTATCTTTCAAGCACATTAGGCCACAGTTAACGGATTTCGAAAAAGAAGTAACAGAAACTTTAGAAAGTAGAAGAAACCCTAATTCTAACAATAAAAGGGGAAAAAAGAAAATCAGGTGAGTGTGGAATTACTTACGGGATGAGGAAGCCTGTAAGGATCAGGGAGTTTAGAGTAAGGAGGGAAAACATGTAAGTGTACGGAGAGGAGGGCCATCATCGCTATCGTGCATATGGCGCATGATAGCATCTTCCTCATCAAACCCACGGTCTTCCATCTTCGCTTCTGCATCATCTTCTTCGCTACTTTTTCTTTCTTGGTGTTTATTTCCAGTCTCTCTTTCCCTTTCTATCGCTGTTTTTTTTTTCTAAGAGTTAGAAAAGAAGAAGAAGAAGAAGAAGAAGAGGTTAATGAAGGAGCAATGGGTATCAATGGCCATTAAAAAGAAAAGAAGAAAGAAAGGTAAAGGAGAGTTTGTGTCTGTGTGTAGCAGACGGCTGTCGTAGTAAAGCAAGGAGGGGGGTTCTTTGCTTGGGGAATATCTTTTTTTTTTTTTTTTTTTTTTTTTGCGCTGTCAGTGGAGACAGATTGGATCCTCTATGATGTAATTAAAAATTATGTTTAATATTATAATATTATGTGATGATTATTTTTTAAAATATTTTTTTATTTAAAAATAAATTAAAATAATTTTTTATTCTTTAATACTTATTTTTAAAATCAGTATATTAAAAAAATAAAAAAATTCAAACTTTTTAAAAAACACTTTTAAAAATTTAAAACAAAAATGCGCTTAAATTATTTAACTGTTTATCTTTCTTCCCACACATAAATCTTTTTTTAAAAAAAAAAAAAAACAGAAGCAGAGGAAGAAGCTTCTCTTTTCACAGACAAGTAAAAATCACCGTTATGATGGTTGTGTAAAAAAAAAAAAGGTTAATTATAATACTCTTTCATCTAAATGAAAAAAAAAAGAAGAAATATATGAATTTTTACGATGCACGTTCGTAAATTGATGGACCAGCTGGGTGCTTGTTTATGCCTAATTTAAGACGGAGCAAATTATTTTTTAATTTTTTATTTTGATTTTTCCAATTAATTTTGTTTGGTCACTATGTAAATGTAAATATGTCCGATTTCCATTTATTTATTTCGCCCAAACCAACAAAAAGCTGTATAATTCGGAATTGTGGATCTCAAGATGAGTTGCATTGAATGAAAGGGGACGGCTATTGGCATGCATGTGCACATCATTTTCTAAAGTCACTGCTTGCATTCACACTCGATGCAGCTAACAGTTCACTTGGATCTTATCCTTCCCTTCCAGGGTTGAGAATAAATTCGAAAAACTTATTAGGCTGATAAAACCAAGAAGAAATAGTTAGAAAAAATGAATCAGAAATAAAAATCAATGAAAAAAATTGAATAGAAACAGTTAGAAATAGTCTAATAAACTTATTTCGGCAGGTTTCTCT
>Ga0325404_1007659_pt1:0-10000 | contig 11243 bp, 10 predicted proteins | sample PopdelMetagenome_18_FD_205664 | JGI IMG/M metagenome (GOLD analysis project Ga0325404, IMG submission 205664) | Populus deltoides microbial communities from Bellville, Georgia, United States - Xylem-Control-R1 | ecosystem: Host-associated > Plants > Phyllosphere > Stem > Wood/Secondary...
ATAGATTTCCTCAATACACAAAGACCCGTTGATGGGTGGAAAATCACTTTATGTGGATTAGCTTCTGATAAACCTGGCCCTGAATTTTACACAAACGGTGTAGATGAAAGTTTATAAATATATTAGAATAGCTTGCAAATATGCTTAGTTTATTGTAACAAGATTGTTGTTAAAAAAATAATTAGCATGGGTTGATAATTTATCATTACAAAGACATGTTAAATAAAAGATATTTCAGGAAAGACTAGAGTTTATAAATGTTTAAATCTATAAATTCAAGACAAAAAAAAATTAATTCAACTATGCTTAAATTAAAACAAGAAAGGTCACTAAAAGATTTAATAGTTTTATCGAAGAAATTTTTCCATCGGCGTAAGACATATTCCGTCGGTAATTAATTTACCGACAGAATCACCAACGAAAATGCTTTGTCGGTGAATCTTTCATCGGTAATTTTTTATCCGTCGGTAAATCCATGGGTAATAAAAAAATAAATTTATCCGTTTCATTTCGTCGGTATATCCCTCAGTAATAATATTTTTTTATTACCAATGGATTTACCAATGGAATTTCCGTTGGTAATTCCGTCGGTAATTATTTAAAAACATTTTAAAAAAATTTATTTTATAAAATTATAAAATAATTAAATTAACATTGTATAATATATACTCAAAATGCTTGGAAAATAGAATAAGAAAATCAACTCAAACAAATTTGCAACAAATATATAAAACAAAAAAATAAATTCAACTAAAAAACTTCATATGAAAAAAATGAAGTTGCAATTGCTAAAAATTTAAAAATCCTATAAATAAATCAACTAAAATTGATCTCATATAAAAAAAAATCTCACAACAACATTTATACAATTATTAAGAACAAAAAAAATTAAAAATAAAATAAAAAACAAATATAGTGAAAAAAATCATGAAAAAAGAAGAAAAAAGAAAAATCTTACCTTAATGTAGTTGCAAGTGAAGCTAAGGAGAGAGAAAAAATTTCATTAAGCATATTAATTAAAAAAAACTAAGAGGATAAAAGAAGAAAGAAGAAGAAGACATACCCAAGCACGGAGGAAAATAGAAGGAGATGAGGAGAGAAAAGAAGAGAAAGAAATAGATATTGATGTTTTTTACATATAGTGAAGAAGAAGAAGTAGAAGAAGAACAAGAAGAAGAAGAAGAAGAATAAGAAATAAGTCTGTCTCTTGTGAAATAAGGGGGTTCAAACTTTTTATTGGGGCGCATTACCGAACAGATTTACCAACGGATAATTAAATATTAATATTTTTTAATTATTCTGTCGGTAATTCCATCGGTACTATTTAATTTAAATTTTCAATTTCGTAAAATTTTTTTAGAAACCGCCAACAATTACCGACGATTTTTCAATCCGTCGATGATTCTGTTTGTAATATTTAAATGAAAATTTTAAATTAATTGAATTTTTTCAGAAAATGCCAAATAACACTGACGACTTTTCAATCCGTTAGTGATTTTTTCCGTAAAGAACAACAATTAACGGTGCAATTGGAAAGTGAACAGTTTTGGAGCTCTCTGGAAAAAACCGACAGAAAATTCCATCGGTGATTCCCTTTGTAATTAACTTGATGAACAGTGTTCACAGTTTACCAATGAATTTATCGACGGATTTTACCGACGGAATTTTCCATCGGTAATTCCGTTGGTAAAAATGACACGTCATCATTTTTTTTACTTTATTTTAATTTTTTTCCCACGATAATTCCCTCGGTTTATACCGAGGAAATATTTCCGTCGGTAAAATCCCTCGAAAATTTACCGATGAAAATATTCCCTTGGTATTTCCGTTTGTATTTATCAATTTTCTGGTAGTGGGTACTGACTTGTTGAAACACTTTAAAGTAATGAATCTTTTGTTGTTGTCAAGAATGAATGATTTATCCTTGATATTTTATTACTCCTCACTTATACAATTAGAATGTATGCAATATGCCTCTCAAAAATTCAATAACACAACATTGGTTAGATGCACTTCTAAACTAAGGTCTTTGAACAAAAAATATATAAAAATCAAATATTTCTAATGCGATCTAAGCAACACCAAAGGATCTAATATTGGAGATTCTAGTTGGTCCAATGACAAGACTTAGGGCTAAGAGGTTCAAAGAGACTTTCAATGGACTTCTTCGAGATACATAGGCTAATGTGGACTTCAAGAGGGTAATAAATAATGAAGAGCAAGCCTTGATTAATTTGATTTATGTTCAAGAAGGTCTTGTTAGTAAAACCAATGCCATTACACAAGGAATTGGATACGAAGACTGAAATCAGACAGTTTGACCTTTCCCTATTGTTTTGATCATAACTAGAGCTACATATCAAATTTTGGTGCGATTCTAGTTGGGAGGGTAACTAGACTTCCATTCCTTTCTAATGATATATGGCATGTCTTCTAACTCATTAAGACAAGAGAGAACCATTCGCTTGAAGTTGAGTTTTGATGCTACCAATAATTTACGAGAAAAACCAACTTTGTCTTATTTTAATTAGTTGGGCTATTGAATTATCTTTGTTTTATGCGGCAACACTTGTTTAAGTTTCATACTTGTTTATTTTATTTATTTTAATTAGTTTGGGCTAGTTTTACCTTAGTTTGAGTATTATTTAAATTGAGTTTATATGTGACCCATTAGGAAAACTAGGGTTACTTAGCTTTTTAGTATAAGTACTCTTTGTGAAGAATATTAAAAAAAATGAATTTTTGCAAAATAAAAATATTGTCTCTCTTGGTTCTTGATTAAACTTCAACTCTTCAAAGAATTAACCAATTTTTGCGAGTGATTTTATACTTTTTTTGCTCGTCTCCAGGTATAGGCGTTGTGATTGAGTGGTTTATAATCTTGTTGCCTTGGAGCAAGTCTTCCATTGTGATAAGCTCAATTTCATACTTAAACTTGGATTAGATAGATCTTAGGTTTGTGAATTCTAATAAGTTTTGCTAGGGTTCGCATCAGTTCGTATTAGAGCCATGTATAATCTCAGGTTATATCCTTTCAATTTATGTCTTTATTTTCTTCTTGAAAGTTTCAGCCATAGTAACAAAAGGAGAATAAAAACTAGGGTTTTTGCATCTTCTTGATTTGTTGAACACATAATCACAAGCTTGTATTCTTATTAATGCATTCTTGAGCAAATCGACACACCCCTATTAATCTCTTTGATTTTTCTTGTTGCCAAATATATTACAAAAAAAAGAAATAAAAAAGAAAAGAAAAGAAAAGAAAAGAAAAGATATATATATATATATATATTTTTTTTTTTCTTCCTATACTTATACTTGCCGAAGTTAAAAAAAGAGAGGAGAAATCACAATTTTAGTTTTAGCTGAAGGTTTGCTTGCTTAAATTTTGATCATTGGGCAATTTTGTTAGTCTTAAATCTTTAAGAGTCTTGATTGTGTTTTCTTGATAAATTGAGTAGTTTAATTGATTTCTTTAGTTTCTTGAATTTTTTTGAATTAAATATTTAGTTCTTGATAATTCATATCCGTGTTAGTTTTTTCTAAATTTATTTTGTTTTCAAATCGTCACTATACTCGCACAAATTTACATTGTTATTCATGAATTTGTCATCGTAGTTTTGTTTTGAAATTTTCATAATTTTCTTGATTCTTAATTCTTAAATTTATTCTATAAGATCACTACGAAATTTGTGGATTTATTTGATAGGTTGCTAGTTACTTTTAAGAATTATAGTAAGGAAATAGAGTGAAAAAAAAAAAAGAGAGACTTAGTAAGCATATTAGGGTAAAAAGACTACAAATTGTGTAAAACATAAGTGGTGTGAGATATTATTTTTTTTATTACTAATATTTTTCGTGTAGGGTAAAAAAAATATCTTCAGACAATGTATCACATAAAAGGACTAAAACTTTAGATAAAGGGATTTATGAAATGTGCCAACAAATGAAATTTATGTTTGGGGAGACGATGAGTGGGTTTGAGAAATTGAAGACTAGGGTTGAAAGTAGGCTTAGCAAAAAGGGTAGAAAAGCTAGGAAAAATTCAAGAAGGGCTGTTTCACCTCCGGATGAAAATGTGACTGGAAACTCTAAAAATAAAGCCGAAGATGATGTCTTTAACCATAGTAGTGGTTTTGTACACATAGAAATGACCTTTATAAGTCTCAACCAAATAAGAAGAGTAGTCGGCCTAGGGCTAAATTTGGTAGCAAGGGCAATTTTGATGATGTGGGTGATTTGGATAGAAATTTAGGTAGTGTTAAGTTAGAAATTCCAGCTTTTTAAGGTAAGATGGATCCAAAAGCTTATTTAGAGTAGGAGAAAAAGGTAGAGCTAATTATTTTTATATCTATAACTATTCTGAAGGAAAGAAAATTAAGCTTGTTGTTGTAGAGTTTACTGCTTATACTATGGTTCGGTGGGAAAGATTTGTGGTAGATAGGAAAAGGAATGGAGAGAAAGTTGTTGGTATATGAGAGGAGATGAAGACAATCATGAGAAAGAGATTTGTTCCCAAGCATTATTATAAGGAATTGTTTAATCGATTATAGACTATTACTCAGGGTTTTAAGAGTGTGGAGGAATATCATAAGGAGTTAGAGGTTGTTATGATTAAAGCCAATGTTAATAAGGATGAAGAAGTAACAATGTCTAGGTTTTTGAGTGGATTTAATAAAGATAGTAATGTGGTGGAATTACAACCTTATATGGATTTAGAGGATTTAGTACATTTGGCTATTAAAGTGGAGAAATAGATGAAAAGAAAGAGTAGTGCACAACCAGGAGCTTATTCAGGTTCTTTTTTAGGTTGGAAAATATAAGAGAGAGAGAGAGAGAGAGAGAGTAATGCACCATCAAAGCCAATAGTGACTCCTAAAGTTGCCAAACCTAGCAACCCAAAGAAGCAAGTTTCGATCACTAAAACTAACGTGCAAATGAAGCGTAATCAACATATTAAGTGTTTTAATTATCAGGGATTGGGGTACTATGCATCAAAATGTGCAAATCAAAGAATTATGATTTTGAGGGATGATGGAAAGATTGAATCTACTAGTGAGACGTCTGATTATGTTGATATGCCACCACTTGTGGATGATAATGATGTTGAATATGCACATGAGGGGCAAATCATGGTGATAAGGAGAGCTTTGAGTGCTCAGGTTAAAAATGATGATGTGGAGCACCAAAGGGAGAATATTTTCCATGCTAGATGTCAAATCCAAAATAAAATATGCAGTATGATCATTGATAGTGGTAATTGTGCTAATGTTGCTAGTGTAACTTTGATTAGAAAGTTGAGTTAGAGTACTATAAGGCACGAGAGACCTTATCAGGTTCAATGGTTGAATGAATGTGGTGTTATTAAGGTGAATAGACAAGTGTTGGCTACATTCTTGGTAGGCAATTATAAGGATGAAATCTTATGTGATGTTGTTCATATACATGCTACACATCTGTTATTAGGAAGACATTGACAATTTGATAGAAAAGCCAAACATGATGAGTTTAAGAACATATATTCATTGGAGAAAGATGGCAGAGTATACACACTTGCACCATTATTACCTAAGCAAGTGCATGATGATCAGATGAAGTTGAAGAAGGATTTTGATTAAGAACAACTCCAGACAGAACATCGTGGTGAGGAAGTGAGGAAAAGTGAAAAAAAGTGAGTCATGAGTTGGAAAAACAAAGGGACAAAGTTTTGGCCATTAGGAAGGGAGTAAAAGGTTTCAGCCAAATGGAAAAAAAGGGTTAGAGGACTTGAGTGGAGAGAAGAAAGTAAAGGTGAGAAAAGAAGAGTGAACAAAAAAAGTTGGGAAACACCTTAATTTCTATGCAAAACCTAATGATATTAAACATGCTTATGTTTTCTGAGATGCCTAATGTGAAAACCTTGGAAATTAATAATTTAAATATGTAGATGTGTAAACCCTCATGTAAACGTAAGACTGAAAGTGGTAATATTTCAATGAGTGATGGAAACCAAGATTAGAAATAATAGATAAATAATGATATATAATGGAAGAGATGACCTCTATAAAATGAATTTTGGTTTATAATTCATAAGGACAGAGAAACTGATAACGTGTTTTGATGGATAAAATAATGAGAAAAATGACAATATTTTTAGGAAATAAGTGAGGTAATAAAGAATGTATTATAATAAAGGATAGTGCAATGAAAAGGGTAGGATTGAAGATGCAAGCATCAAATAAAAATCATTGACGTTATTTTGAAACGGTAATAAGCTCGATAAATAAATAAAGGTGGAAATCCTATAATGAATACATTCCAAAATAATAAAATGACCTTAAAGGTTTAGAAGGATAATTGATATGATTTTTGTGAAAATTGAACAAGAAAAATCTAGATTGTTTATAAAAAGTCATGAACTGAACAAGTTTACATTAGGAAACATAGCTCTCAATCCAATCATTGGATCGAGATGAAATTTTGCATGAAGTCTATTAATATGTTTTCCTACCTTGGTTAAACATCTCATCCCAATCGGAGTTTGGTAAAGACTAGGGATTTAAGCAGAAATAAACCATATAGTTTACATGAAAAATAAAATAAAATACATAAAGGCATGAATGAGGGAAAAATTTGTAATTATGGAAAAAGGTGCCTTTAAAACTACAAAGAGGCCACCAGTTAAAAAAAAAAGAAGAAAGAAGAAAGAAAAAGAAAAAGAAAAAGAAAATAGAGAAAAATGAATAGAGAGAGCTGCAGATTTTGGAGAAAAACCAGCAATGCTCCGGTGGCCATATCTCTGGAATCCACCGTTGGATCATGTTGCGTTTTGGATATGCCGTTCTTATTACACTCCTCCACTAACTGATCAGAGGGATTGGAAGGAACACAATCCTTTTGACAGAAATCATCATCGACAATTTCCTGGAAAACAAAAAGGAAATGCACCTGCAGGGCAGTTTGGTCGCCGACCGATTTCTCTCTTTTCCACCGTTGGAGCATGCTCATTCTTGGATATGTGGTACGCCTAGATGTTTCCTTCATTCTGGACGGTAGAGATCAAAAACTCATTCTCTGGCAAGGTTTCGTGCATGTTGAGCAGTAGCTCGTCCATTTTCAGGTAAGCTCGGTTTTAAGTAGATCTAGGGAGATCTAACCGTTGGATCATAGTGATTTTGAGATATATTATGCACAACTCTATGATATGTAATATGACCGTTGGGTTTAAAACAATAATTGATGTTAAAAGAATGAAACAAATGAATAAGGTGAGTGATTATTACAAATGAGAATTATTGGTAATTTAAGAGAAATTACCGAAATTATTTGGCTAACAAAAGAGGTTAGCCGGGTGCTAGGTAATTCGTGTGGAATTACTGGATTGATTATGGCAACCAAGATGGGCTAGCCAGATTTCTTGGTTAACGGGAAAGTTAACTGGATATGAGGTAATTCATATGGAATTACCGGATTGATTGTGGCAACCAAGATGGGTTAGCTAGATTTCTTGGGTAATTAAGAGAATTACCGGGTTTGTTGGTTAACAAGGAAGTCAACTGCATATGGGGTAATTCATATGAAATTACTGGATTGATTATGGGGCTAAAAATACATATTATAGAGGTCAAATGATTGGTTTTTTAGGTTTTTAGTATGTCTATATTCTTTCTAAGAACGCACCCAGAGTGTCAGCAGATGAACATGGCTTTAGGTAGTAGTTTTAGAACCCGTTTTGATTCATTGTTGGTTTCTACAAGTTCGCATGTCACTACCACAGTCCTTAGATTTACCGACGAATTTTTTTGTCGGTATTTGTGCTATCATTCTGTTTGTAATTAATTTACCAACGAAATCATCGACGAAAATGCTCAGTCGGTGAATCTTTCATTGGTAATTTTTTTTTTCCATCGGTAAGTCTATTAGTAATAAAAAAATATTATTACCGTTGGATTTACTGATGGAAAAAAAGGGCAAAAAAAATTATCCGCTTCATTCCGTCGGTATTTCCCTCTGAAAATACAGTATGTAATTCCGTTGGTAATTATTTAAAAATATTTTTTAAAAAATCTATTTTAAAAAACTATAAATAATTAAATTAATATAAATCAACACTCTATAATACTCAAAACCTTTGGAAAAAAGAAGAAAATCATATGAAAAAAATCCTACAACAATATTCATATAATTATAAGAACAAAAACAATTAAAAAATAAAATAAAAAACAAATATAGTGAAAACAAAACACAAAAAAAGAAGAAAAAAGAAAAATCTTACCTTAATGTGGTTGCAAGTGAAGTTAAGAAGAGAAAAAAAAATCATAAAGTATAATAATTAAAAAAAATTGAGAAGAACAATGAAGAAAGGAGAAGAATATATACCAGAGCATGAAGGAGAAGAGAAGGAGTTGAGGAGAGAAGAGAAGATAAAGAAATGGATATTGATGTTTTTTACATATAGTAATTCCGTCAGTAATATTTAATTTAAAATTTTAATTTAATCGAAATTTTTCAGAAAACCGCCAAATAACACCAACGAATTTTCAATCCATCGGTGATTTTTTATGTAAAGAACAGTAATTAACAATGTAATTGGGAAGTGAACAGTTTCAGAACTCTCTGGAAAATACCGACGGAATTTTCTGTTGGTGTTTCCCTTTGTAATTGACATGATAAACAATGTTCACAGTTTACCAACGAATTTACTGACGGATTTTACAGGTGGAATAAATTCCGCGGTAATTCAGTTGGTAAAAATGGCACATCATTGTGTTTTTATTTGTTTTAATGATTTTTTCTCAATGTAATTTCGTCGGTAAATACCGAGGGAATAGTTCCGTCGGTAAAATCTGTCGGCAATTTACTAACGAAAATATTCCCTCAGGTTTTCCATTTGTATTTATCGATTTTCTGGTAGTGTGTTATTATCATTAAATAATCTAGGACTTTCATGTATCAAGAACACGCTCTAGTAAGTTTTAATCTCAGGTTCGGTTTCGAACCAAAACCCATTCTTGACAAAAATCATGTCTACTGAAAGTTAATTAATGCCAACAAACCCTTGATTTTTGTTCTATAGATGTTTGCAAATTATACTATGCCTTTATTTGTTTAAAACCTGGTCTCTTTCGTTCATCACGTTTTGGGGTTAACAAAGAACATTCATCATATTCTTCATTTTGGTTTGCATTTGATCCATATTTTTTAGAAATTTGAGTTTGTATTGTTTGTAAAAAATGCAAAACTTGTAGTGTGTGAATAAATAATGGAAAAGGAAGTGTGTGTGAGTGTGTGTGTGTGTGTTTTTTTTTTTTTTGCATTTTTTTTTATTGTGTTAAATGAATGATAAAAAGAATGGAAGAGAAAAGGATAAAAACAAATCATTAACCCAAATGTTTTAATTGCATAAGGTCAAATTCTAAAAATTTTCAAGCATATTTTCTAAAAAAAAAATTATTTTTTTATCATGTTTAAAAAAATAAAAAATAAATATCATAACTAGTTTATGATCATCCGTTTGACTAAAATTTCAAAAATACCACAAAATTTAATTTGTTTAATTAATATTCGAGGTATAAAGTTTGCAATATAACGTATACTCATGATATTAAATTAAATGAATTAATAGCAATAAACATTAGGAATTAGCTGTATCTAGCAAATAATTGTGAAGCTAAAATTTAAGCTTTTGAACGGTTATAATTTAACCCAATAAAGTAGAAACTTCCTCACGAAAAGAAATTTGCCTTGAATCTTAGGCAAGACAAACATATAGAAACATGACCTAAAAAATAATTAATCAACAATGCAGCTTACCTTACATAAGATGCACTGGAGGTGTTGTGGTTTCCCCTTGCACAAGTAGTCCCCTTATCTAAGCTCTCGTAGGCCATAGGTTTTCTAATAACCATGCTACTAGGTGGCGACTCCCTCAAGTCATAACCTTATGATTAAACCCAAAACCCCTTCAATTCCAGAAGGCAGCTCTGCTATACGATGTCGTGCACATCACGACAACAACACA
>Ga0325404_1007664_pt1 | contig 11240 bp, 10 predicted proteins | sample PopdelMetagenome_18_FD_205664 | JGI IMG/M metagenome (GOLD analysis project Ga0325404, IMG submission 205664) | Populus deltoides microbial communities from Bellville, Georgia, United States - Xylem-Control-R1 | ecosystem: Host-associated > Plants > Phyllosphere > Stem > Wood/Secondary xylem...
TATTTAAATCTTAGTTAGAGTCTTAATAAGCAAAAAGTAACATCAAAGTTAGAATCTTTAACTCTAAGGGGTTAGGGAGAAATTTTTTACCTCTCGAAATTGATATTGAATTCTGTTGATCGGATTTTGAGGGAGAGATGAGAGAAATGGGTGTGAGATATTGATGTTTCAAAGAACTGTTTAAATTGTTATTCAACACTTTGGAAAATGCAAAACCACTTTTAGGAGTTTTACGGAAAAGTAAGTAAAGTTTTACGGAAGAGAGCGTCCTCGAATACTGAAAAGTGTCTATTCTTTATTTGTTGAAAAGTGATTTTTAAAATATTATTTTTTTTAATTTTTTTTATATTTATTTATTATTAAAAAATTTAATTAATAAAAATTATTTTTAAGTCAAAAGAAAATTTTGTTTGGTTTTAAAAAAAATATTTTCCTAAAAAATTTGGGTATAAAATACTTTCTGAAAATTATAAAAAATTTAGAAATATCATATTATTTGCTGATTATATCAAATTTGGTCCTCAAACTTTTTATTGCTATATATATTTTGTTTTAAATATTTATTTTTCAATTTCATCTATTAAAATTTATTTTTTATATTAACTTTGGTCCTCATTTTTATAATTGTTATTTGCGTTTCCTTTATTATTTTTTTATTAAGATTTTTTAATCTATCAAATTTGGTCCTCATTTTTTTTATTGTTACTTATTTTATTTAAAATAATTTATGAAATGTTAATTATTATTATTTTAATTTCTTCATCTTTTATTTTTTTATTTTTTAGATTTGATCTCTATTATTTTGATTATTATTTATTTTATTTGAGATAATTTATGAAATTATATTTTTTTTCTATTTCATTCTCATTCAACTTTTTAATTTGTAAGATTTGTTCCTCATTTTTTTAATATACTTGAGAAAAATAAAACATTAATAGTTATTTTCTAACTCATTTTTCATGGCATAACCAAATACTGGAAAATATTTTTCAATTTATTTTTCATTACACTACTAAACATCAGAAAATAATTCACTTTTCTAGAATTCACTTTCCAAAAAGAAACTACTTTCCAGCAAACAAACGGGGGTGATTACAATTATAATTACGCGTGAAAAACATGTATACCCACTCAAATTAAATAATGTTGTGTGATTTTTAATTGAAATTATATTAAAATAATTTTTTTATATTTTTTTAACATTGTTATATTAACATTATTTAAAAATATAAAAATATTAATTTGATATTTTTTCACATAAAAATTAATTTGAAAAATATGTTATAATACAAAAACAAATCCTCATCTAAGAGACTAATAGTTAATTTACATGTTTAGCTATAAACTTTGATTACACAACAAAATATAAATATTAAGTATTTCACTGCATAAAGAGGTTTAACATAAATATATTCACACCTCCATTACCTAAGCCATAAATATTAACAATAATTATTGCTCGGCCGTGTAGAACTTGTAATCAAGTTTATACAACTTCAGATTACAATTAATAACTACATAATATAGAACACAAACTTATAATGCATCATCATTCATTATCTTTGTCGCACCCAACATCGCGACGGCCTTAAAAATAAAATAATATCATGGAAAGAATGGATTTCTGGCATCCTATTCTTTGATGGGGAACAGTCTTGTTTAAGAAGTCGCCACCTAGTATTATAGTCACTAGGAACCCTAACTGGTCAACAGAGATTCTATGGTACGGGACTGGTTATGTAAAAAGAAAGATATTATCACCTCTTAAATGTTCTGCCTAAGGCAGATTGCATTGTTGATTTTGTCTTAAATTGCTAAATGTTTATTAGTTTACGCTATGATAATTTGCTTATAATATTCTTGACTCTAGCGTCAGTGAATATTCAACTACGAATATCTCCAACTCTGGCGTTGGTAAATATTACGTAGCTATAAAATAAATTAGATCAATATTTTTTTTATTCCATACTCTAGCGCCAGTGAATAAATAAATAAAAATAAATTTATTTTTAAGCATGCACATATTTTTTATTTTTCTACCTAAATAAAATAAATATAACGAATAAAAATAATATAAATTTAAACCGGTATTTTTATTCCTGACTCTGGCATCAGTGAATAAACCAATAAATTTACATTATTTTTATTCATGCATACATAATTTATATATATATATATATTTATTTTTTTCTACCTTTTTTATTTTTCTATTTTTTGGGCTGGGCCCAGCGCAGCCCAATGGGCTGGGCTAGACCAGGCCAGCCCGGCCCGGTCACTGGCCAAGTGAATTATTCACGCATACTGTGCAGAGTGGGAAGGTAATTAAAATTGCTATAACATGATGTCTATATAAACTTCTTTCATTTGAACCACATCAATCATATCACATAAATTTGCTATAACAACAATTAATAATATTGTGATCTCAATTGTCAATAATGTTACTTCAGGATATCATAAGAGCATCAAATCAGTTTTATGAGTAGGGGAGCGAGGAGTGGTGGGCAAAACAATATAGATATCATGTGGATAGTATGGATCTAACTAACCCATTTAATGTTTGACTTTGTCTTCTTTTAGTTGATTATCTAGACAATTTTTATGTTATTTTTGGAGACTAAAGTGATGTTTTGTGCACATAAAATATTATTTTCTATATCTACTAGGATATATAAAGTTGGACCCGAATGACTTATTGAAAATTCATTCATAAAGTTTATTAGCTCATTAAATGCTTAATTTTCAGGATGCAATATATTGTAATATATGAAAGGAAGTATTTAATTATAAAGTACAACCATTATGATTCATATGTTGTATTCTTAATTCAAGTGTGGATGTTTCTACTTGATAATTTGAGCTCTATAAAGATATTGTCACTTTTTTTAAGTGGCCGACATGTCATATAAATTTTAAATTAAGTGAGAATTAAGACATATATCCCATTGGAATCTAGTAGTAGATCAACAACATCCATGATAGATGAATGTGCAAAAGTTAGGTTATATATAAAGGATTCCTAGTCTAGCTAAAAAATTTTGATGAAAAGTTTGTGTCTTCCATCCACACTGAGTACCCCTAAAGTTTTACATAGATTAGAAGAATGTCTGTTCATTTGCACATAGATTTCTAGATAATTGTTTCAATACTTAATCAATCATGGTAGGAGATATATATCCTTTTAATTTTCCGCTATGTTTATATGTCTAACACATTGAAATTTATCTTAAAATGCACAATTTTTGGAATGGAAAAAAAAAACAGTTGTGGTATGCTATCTTGTGAAGAAACTGGTGAAATCATTTATTCAAGCATTTATTTATATGACTTTCAAGAGTTCAATTCAGCCAATAATTAAATTTTATATCAAGTTTTCTTGGTGAAAGAATATGACATGGTATCATGTAATTGGTATTTTTTTTTAAATGTGATTAAGATCTACAACTCATGATTTAAAATCTTTTATTTATAATAGATATCACATTATTTAGTAAGCAAAACTTAGTAAAATAAAAAATAATAATTAATACCCCTAGCAATACCCAAAAAATCATTAACTTTATATGACAGAAAAAAAATTAGATTTAGATGTTAAATACTAAGAATGTTCTTTTACTTAACCTAGATTGGATATTAACGTAACCTCACTTATAAAAAAAGCATGCCACACTTTATTAAAGTAGGATATTACAAATAGCATACGAGAGAGAGGAGGAGAGCATTAATGTCTCTCATTTTATCACAGAAAACATTGAGCAAACTACTTAGTTCTTACTGAAAGCATAATGGTACGTACTATCTCTCAATATATTACAGGAAACATTTTGCAGCAGTACTCCCACCGATCGATGGTTTCATTGGCATGACATGTGGGAGCTCAACATTTTAGCTTTGAAGGGGTATTTTCTCCACGAACAATAAACTGATGCGACCTTTCAAGCATGATGCATTTGTGTAGGCGTCGTTGCTCTCATAAACGACGTCTGTTGCCCGTGCATTGTTAACACACACGTTAAGGAGATTCATGGAGATGGCAGTGGGCTTCAAGCAGTCTTCGTTAATGTCCTTCCATGCATCTGCACATGTTTTCTGAAGCTCTTTAACTGCCTCGTTCATGGAGACTCCATATTCTTTCATGTAGCATTCAATTGCTGAAGCACAATGCTCCCTCTTTTGTTCGAACTTCACATATGATCGAGCAAGGATGTTATAATAATCATTTTCTTTCTCTTCATAAAAATAATAAATTAATTATAATGCTCAGAGGATGGTTTAATGCTGAATTGCGGACGAGTAATTATACCTCATGGGTCACTATGTCATTCGTAAGGCGGAGAAACAAACATCCTGCAGTTTCAACTACGAAGAATACTGTTGTCGTTGCCATAAAACCAATCGAGATTTTTCCATTGCGCACATACTCATTCAACGGCGGCACAAAACGATCGTTACACCATTGAGCCTCGACTATGTAGGTTCTTATCATCTCTTTCATCTGGTCGATAGTATTTACAGCAAAAAGAAAAGTAACATAAAACAGGAGAGAGGTCCAAGAGGACTTAAGTACAGCAGGAGAGAAAAGACTCCGAAACGATACCGGAAAAAAGAAACTGAATCTTACCTCCTCCTTCACATAATTGACAGCAGTAAAGGATTTTCCATTCTTGCTAACTTCATTTGCAACGTCATCAAAATAACTTAAGAGAGCCCTATAAAGAGCTTTCATGGAATCCGTGGGTAGCTGATCGATGGCATCGATATTGCATCTGGAATTTTTTAAGAAATTAACCTTTGTAATTCAACAATACAAAGAACCCGTATCACACGATTTATAGAGAGTAAATCTTGTTTTTAAGTTATATTTTAAGAGTTATTTTTTTATAAACAACATTATAAAAATGAGCTATTTTTTTTTCATAAACAAGAGTTAAATTTTAAGTGCGACTAGCTAGCATAAAATAACTCAAAACAACATATTAAAAGAAGAGAGTTAGCATAAGTTAGAATTATTAAGTCAAAAATAAAATATACTCTTAATTAAAGTGAAATCTTTGTAGCCAATAATATTATTTATGTTTTTTTTTTCTGATTGTTTCCATTGCAATATTTACTTAATTGTCAAGAATTTTATGAGAGTTGGTGATTTTTTTTAATAGATAAAAACTAAAAATATCAGTTTAATGTCTTTTCAAGATAAATATTCTTTTAAAACGTGAATTTTATAGCAATGTCAAAAAATCTTTTAAAAATACTTTTGTTATGCTAATAAAAACTATTTAAAATTAATTGTGATGTTTGGTATATATAAAAATAAGCATTAAGAAAAAAAATACGATTTAATTAGTTGTAGCTAGGATCCATTATTTAATAATAATAAAGATATAAAGTCTTTTATAATATTTTAAATTGACCGTACATAAAAATATTTTTTTGACAATATGATCCAGACATAAGATAATAAGAAAAACATTTTGTGAAAACATATTTTTTACGAAAATATGGAAATCTAATGAAAAACATATAAATCAAACCTGATAACAGCCTTGGTAAAATGTTGAAGTTCTTCATACGTAGAATACGCATCATATGTGTCGTCTATGACGGTGATCAAAGCTCCAAGCTTTGTGGACAAGATCCGAGCAAGAGCATACTGAGGCTCAAAGTGCATTGCATTGACCCAAAAATACATCTCAACAATTCTGTCCCTTGCATAAGGCAACTCTTCAACCAAATTTAAGTCTTTCCACCAGCTGAAATATAAATATATAATAACGTCAAATTTGGACAAGTGATGCTCATCGTTGCAAGATGGAGATAAAAATGGCTGCTCTTAATTTACTTTGATTCTAACTTTTACAGAAATGAAAAGTCGTACCCCCTTCTCATTATAAAATAAATTTACCTTGAGAGTATGCTTAGCTCTTGCTGGTGCAGTAATTGTACCCTGTTGAAATCTAGTTTTGCAAATTTAAGCAAAGTTTCGTTTCGAAAATCTTCTTCTTCGTAAAAAGATATGTATTCTCTGGCCTCGAGTCTCTGAACGGTTTTGTGGATCGGTCGGATCAGAGCATACTTAATGTGTCTTCCAAGACGAGGGCCTGACTGCGTTGCCAAGGACTCTAGGTTTGTCCTTGAAAACTCCAAGGCTTCATCTAAGATTTGCTCTCCATTGACACTCAAATGGGCAGCTTCGTGCAAGCTAAGATTGCCTTTCACATCACTGGTAATGGTTTTCTTGAACTCACCATTGGTGTCCTTGAATTTCTTGAACACATCTGATACATACACAGTAATCAATATATATATATATATATATATATATATATATATATATATATATATATAACACTACTCCCATACATGGATCCATGTATAGAATTAATGAAGAAATGCAAGATGCTTAGGTCGTTACCAGAAGACACTTTGCATCCATATTGCCTTAGAACTCGAAATAAAAGTGCAACAGTGTGGAGATCGTGGTCATTATTTTCAAGAAGATTGGGAAGAGCATCATGAACATAATCTACTTGATCTTCAATCTCAGTTTCAAAGTGATATGATACACCGAGGCGGCATAGCAGGTTGATAAACTCAACGTTTTCAACAGGATCCTTTTTAGAAGCCATTAACATGCCCATCACAATATTCTTCGACTCTTCTACTTGTCTATTGTATGATTCGAATTCCTGCGGGCAAAGTAAAAGTTCCAGTCATCAGCATCAAACAGATTGTCATGTTGTTTAATATAAGAAAGAGAACTGAAACTGTGTTTGTTAATGTTTTGAGCTCAGTGCAACACCTAGCTAGCTTCATAATTATACTGGGTTATATTTCAACAAAAGCATGCTTTATTTTATTTTTGTATGATCAACTAGTATTTGTGACAAATTAAGCAAAAATAAAGCCTACATGAGATTAGGATATTACAAACGATATGACTGTTAAGGATTTGATTACCATTTCTGGGAACGAAAACGAAACGAAGCTAAAACCCCATTCTGTGGGAGGGAAGTCAGCCAATGGACGGAAGTTCTGCATGCTGTTTGCTGGTAAATCTGTCTGCAATGCCATCTTAGATGCCTACTATTTCTTGATTTTTGGTCAAGTGTTAAGTGACCGGCGAACATAGTAGCATGTAACCTCAATTTATAGGACCATGCACTTTTGATGGTTAAAAACTCAGCTTAGGCCCTGATATTACTGGTCAGTCCTCATCTATTATTACTTATTCATCAAAGTCTTATTGCTCTTCATTTCAACGACTAAGACCCTAATTATTTTGATCAGGGTCCGGCTGCCTGACCAAGTAATTGTTTTTCTGCAGACAAGGAGCAGTAAGAGAGATCGATCAGGACAGGCTACGGCTGATGATAAAGATATACTATATTCTTTTTTATAAACAAGGAGCAGCCTTGGATTCCTTAGATTCGTTCAGACCTTAATCATCATGTTTGACTGGGAGATCGATCAGATACATTGCATTGCATGTATACACTTGAAATGATATGTTTCTCTTCTTTTAGAGTTTATTTTTTATTTAATTATATATTAATAAAAACAAATGCTTATAGGGAAGGGAATTAATAAAACCATGGGAATTTTTTTATAATCAAAACGGTTGCTTTATGTGATTTTAATTTTGACTTGACAATAAATAATTTACGATTTATTTAACAAAAAGTATAAATAATGATTTTAATCAATATTTTTAATAAAAACTTAATTTTTTATTCATCTATTTCATTTTTTTTACCAAAACTTATTCTTTCTTATTAAAAAAATATTATTTTTTAAATAAAAATTTAGCATGATCATCAAAGTAAGTTTGGATTAAAAAAGATCATGAGTCTATCATGCATCTATATAAAAAAACATATAATAGCCATAAATCTAAGAAAAATAAATTAAATTTTTATAATAAAAATTAAAAATAAATACATATTTTATTCCTATTCAAAAACAATGATCAAATTATTTTAAAAATTATGCATATTAGTTTAATAGATATTTATTTATAAAATAATAACTAATATCATTACAAAAATATGCATGTATTAGTGATCAAACCGTGGTCGGCGTGATTTGCTTCGTATGTCACTACGCCATTAAACAGTTTTATCGATGGATTAAATCCGTCGGTATAAGAAACAAAAACCGTCGGTAAAATTATTACCAACAGTATCTCCGATGGATTTATTCCGTTGGAGAAATGAGCATCGGTAATTTCTCATTCTGTCGCAATTTCTATCAGTAATTAAAAAAAATACCGACGAAAATGCCGACGGTATTACAGACGGCTCAGCGCGCCAAAAAAAATATTCCCGCCACTAAGTTACCGACGGAATATTTCCATCTGTAAAATTCAACGGTAATTACCGACGGATATTCCTTCAGTGATTGTAATGGAATTACCGACAAAAATATTCCATTGGTAAAAGTCATGGTAAATCAGTCGGAAATTTCCGTCGGTGATTGTGGCACGGCCGTAAATATTATAAACGATACTAAAATACCGATGGACACATTCCCTCTGTCAATCCATCGATATTAATTTAAAATATTTAAAAAATATTATTTAAAATATTTAAAAAAATTTATTTATTAACAGTTAAAAAACTTAATAACCAAATAAATTTGCATTAGACATTAAAACTATAAAATTAATGTTAAATAATATTCATCGAAATATTCATTACAAATTTAATGTTTTAAAAAAACAAAATTAAACTAATTAAAATAGCGGCGGAGGTGGAGGAGGAGGAGGAGGAGGAGGAGGAGGCTGGTTGTTGCCGGGACCGTACGGCCAAAAAGAAGCAGCACATGGATCATCACCCATCTTTGATCTAATCTCCATGACCATTTGATGGAGCTGAGCATAATCCGTCGAGAGGGGTTCATATTGTTGTTTCAAGGCTAAAAACTCCTCTGACTAGGTGCTCGATATTGATGGAGAGCTCCCAACGGTTGAGACACTACGGGTCGACCGTAATTTTTTGGCCGTAATGTTGGAGAGCTTGTAGACCCGATTTTTATCGGGTCCACCAGACATTACGACCTCCATCCACAAATCCGGATCGAAATCTGGTTGGGTCAAAGGATCGTCCCCATATCTCTCTCTCAACCGGCTATTATAGGTCTCCTAATTTTTTTTTTTAAATCATCATATTCAATTCAAGAAAATAATAACTTACAAAATAAAATGATTGATTGAATATACCACAAAATATTGAGCACGGTTGTCCAAGTACTGCTGCACCCCCTTTTGGCGGTCTTGACTCCGCACGTGCGTCTCTACAAATAGCTCCATTAGACTTGGCTCACGTATAAGAGACGTAGCCTGTAAGGAAAAAAAAGATTGCAAGTTAAATATATTTATAAGCAACAACAAATTAATTAACGATATATTTTATTTAAATTAATCTTACCATCCGCTTCGCATGTGCATTGAACGGGACGGAGCCGCCGGTTCCGTGGTCACCGAACCATGAATTTGCCGGTTCCGGTTGACGGCTCCGGATTGTGAGCGCCGTGAGAACTGCTCAGACGTCACGTGCTCAATATATGCCACCCATATATCTCCCGAGATGAATGGCGGTTTAAATTCCCACCAAACCGCCACCTCATTCCAGCCTTTAAGACCGTTGTCCCTCGCATATCTTTTGGCCTTTTTTTGGGTGTCATACCAAAAATCACGCAACCTACATCCATAGCAACTAATTAGAATTTAGAAAATAAAATTATAAATCAAAAATAAATATTATTTTCGATGTTACCTAGTTGCCGCATGATTCTCCCATACTCTCCTGACAACATTGTTGTCCGCGCTATCCCACTCAAATTTATTCTGTATATATAAATAATTCATTGAAAATAAAAATATTACAAGATATAAAATTACAAAAATTATTTATTAAAAATAAACTGGAAATTAAAAATTAACACCTACCTGAAATCGTCGAAACCAAGCATTGATATTAGGTCTCCATTCAGGATGTTTGGAGACCTGACTCCATTGAAACAATGGAATCTCCATCGACGATTTCAACGCCAATGTAATTGTCCTGGCAGCCTCAATGTTTGTGAACCTGAAATTAAATAATAAAAAATTAATTAGTTGTTCATAAATTATGTTATAAGTATTAAAAAAAAAACTAAAACCTAAACAAACTTACATTGAGAGGTCATCCTTTCATTGTGCCTGGTACTTGCGGGTGAATTGACCCCGCTGTGAAGGCACACCGTTTCTGCGCTGTGAAACCGCAGTAGAAGAGGAAGCATCACACGGTGGCGCAGATGAATCGCTGTGATCAGCACCTAAGGAGATGTCCTCCTCGCTGCTAGAAGAACTATGTGCAACAGTCTGCTGACGACGTCCTGTAGATTTCATTCGACGCATCTACACAAATGTATATGAATTATTACATAAATTAACTTTGATTATTTAAAAAAATAATTCGGCAACACTTCCCCTATACTAGAGACTACCCACAGTTTTCAAACTTGCAATATTTACAATAACCACAATCCATATAATCTCCATCAACATCATATATACAACCTAATATCATTAGGAATTCAATCATTAATAAAAATTCGGCAGCACCTCTCCTATATTGAAAACTACCCACAGTTTTTAAACGTGCAATATTTACAATAACCACAATCCATATAATCTCCATCAACATCATATATACAACCTAATATCATTAGGAATTCAATCATTAATAAAAATTCGGCAGCACCTCCCCTATATTGGAGATTACCCACAGTTTTCAACCCTGCAATCTTTACAATAACCACAATCCATATAATCTCCATCAACATCATATATACAACCTAATATCATTAGGAATTCAATCATTAATAAAAATTCAGCAGCACCTCCCCTATATTGGAGACTACCCACAGTTTTCAAACCTGCAATCTTTACAATAACCACAATCCATATAATCTCTATCAACATCATATATACAACCTAATATCTATACCAATTCAATCATTAAAAAAAATTCAACAGCACCTTCCTTATAGTAGAGACTACCCACAGTTTCATACCTACAAATATTGATAATTACACAAATATTGCAAAATCAACTATATACAACCTAACATTTATAGAAATTCAACATCTATATATTTTCAACTACCATCAATACAAATTTATAAATAACAATTAAAATTAATCAAAATAAGAAACAACATAACTAATATCCTAAAATACAAACACTAATATCCTAAAA
>Ga0325404_1007668_pt1 | contig 11237 bp, 7 predicted proteins | sample PopdelMetagenome_18_FD_205664 | JGI IMG/M metagenome (GOLD analysis project Ga0325404, IMG submission 205664) | Populus deltoides microbial communities from Bellville, Georgia, United States - Xylem-Control-R1 | ecosystem: Host-associated > Plants > Phyllosphere > Stem > Wood/Secondary xylem...
CAGCGCCACCGTGAGCAATCACCGGAGACAGCAGCCACGATCACTCATTCCAGGTACCTCTCTCCTTCTCTGTCCCCTCTTCCCTGTTTGTTTTCCTTTGCATGCAGAACGTGAGCAATTCACGTTCAACATCGAAGGAAATATAATTAGTTAGTTACTGTGCTCGGCACAGTAACCAGCCAATTGTTCCTTCGGGCTGGACAGCCCAGCCCACATGGTTGGGCTGAGTCCAGCCCTGTAGAAAGTAGGTCTGATTTCATTTTTGGCTGGTTTTGGCCCAATTTCCTTTTGGGCCGGGTCCGGCCCAGGTACAGAAAAAAATAAATTCTTCAAAAATTATTTCAAAAAATCTGTGATTTTCTGCAAATTATTTTAGTGCGTTTTAATCAATACTGGTTTGTATTTTTATACTATAAAGATAGAAATCCAGTATTAAAATACCTAGTTTTCGTTAAGATATTTTTTAAAAAAATAATAAAAAAATGTTTTGTTTTCATGCATACGGCCAAGTCTCTAAAAAAAATCATATTGTATTTTCATATAACAAAGAAAATTTCAAAAATATATATATTAGTATGCATTTTGGCTTTAATAACCAGTTTATTAAAGTCACGAGAACTAGACCAATATTTCAAAAATAAAAAAAAATTTATTTTGTTTTCTTTTAATATCCGGGGTTATGATCTTATACGTAAGACGTATTCCAGATATTAAATTCTTTTGTTGATGCTAGAACTGTTAGGTTTTACCCGATAAGATAAGGATCTCTTTACCGAAGAGAACTTTAGATTTTATCAGACAATAAAACAATGCAGCTTACCTTAGGTAGGGCGTATTTGGGGTGCTAATACCTTCCCTTTACGCAACCAGTCCCCGTATCCGATCTCTGAGACCAGTTAGGGTTCCTAGTGACCAAAATACTAAATGACGACTCTCATTCCATTTTTTTCACCAATAAAAGACAAGAATTCCTTGTCTCCCCACATTTTCCACATTAGATAATGAGATAGAATTCGAGGGTGGATGTTTTCGCCAGCTACGCAACACACGTACGATAGAATGGCGACTCCACTAAGGACCTTGTGGACTAAGCTTTGTTTTTTTCTGATAACTGTGTTTTGTTTAGTTTGCATGTTTTCTGTTAATAAGATTGTTTTATTTATTTATTTATTCTACATGCTTTAATTTCTATACATATATATATTCATGCATTGTATAGAACTGCTTCATGCATCACATACTTTAATTTTTGGAAAGCACACACAAGCTTCTAAGTTAGGTGGGGAATTAGCGATCTGTCCTATGACTATTGGTCAGGGTTCAGATGCGTGAAACACCCAACTCATATCTGAGTGCCTGCTTGGTAATGGTGGGCATACATGCCTTAACTGTTCCTTGCAACGCCCCAACACTGTCTTTACGAAGATCGTCACTGGGCAAATATGAGACCCTTTTGAGACTAGATAGTCAACCAACCTTTTGTCTCACTTAATGAATATAACCTGTTCTTAGGTTGTGTGTTTTTGTTTTTATTTTGCATCAAAGTAAACCCTTCCTGAAGCATCTTGAACTCAAGACTTGTGGTTGACACAATGGCCGTTACTTAAAAAATTTCCGTTGTGGCGCAAAAATCAAAATTCTTAGGGTTACAACCATGTGTCAACTCTGGAAGGGCGAGCTCATCATATAAGAAACATACTCATACATTTATCATACATACCGTCAGGTTGAAACATAGGTCCCCTACCCAAGATTTGCTACACCTGAAAGATGGAAAATGAAGAAAGAGCTCAATTGGAGGCCCATTATCAAAATGAAATTGAGAGCATCAAAGGTGAAGTAACTAGACTTACAGATCTGCTTGAATAAGTGTTGAGCTCAAAAAATGGAAAAGGAATTTTTGCACAACCTCCTGTGAAAGCACAATCAATCCACATCCCAGAGACATCTCAAAACTTAGGGGTAGATTCAATGGCAGAACAACATTTTATGCCTATCGCCCCTATCCCATCAAGTCAAGCTCCCATCACCGTGGATTTAACAACAGATGGACTCCCTGGAAATAGATCCACTGATTTTATGAACTACGACAAGTTGTCTGTTTTGGAAGAAAGATTAAGAGCAGTTGAGGGTAATGATTGGTTTGATCCCATGCAAGCAGCTAAAGTGTGTTTGGTACCGAATATTATAGTACCAAAGAACTTTAGGATACCAGAGTTCATCAAATACACTGGATTGGAATGTCCAAACACTCACCTTCGATCTTACTGCAATAAAATGGCCGAGGTGATTTATGATGATAAGCTATTGATCTATTTTTTCCAAGATAATCTGACGGGATCTACCCTAAGCTGGTATATGAGGTTGGACAATGCTAAAGTTAAGAAATGGAAAGATTTGGTGGATGCTTTTCTTAAGCAGTACAAGTTCAATCTTGAAATTGCTCCTGATAGAACCATCCTAATGTCTATGGAGAAGAAAAACCAAGAGTCTGTGAGGGCATACGCGCAAAGATGGCGAGATAAGGCAACATATGTTCAACCTCCACTAATAGATACAGAAATGGTGATGTTGTTTGCCAACACCTTTCAATCCCCTTATTATGCGCATTTAATAGGAAGCTCGGCGCAACATTTCCATGAAGTTGTGAGGATTGCTGAAAGAATTGAACAAGCTATAAAAAGGGGAAAGATTGAAGGTTCTGTCATGGATTCTAGAACAATGATGAGAGATGACTCTGGAGGTGGATGAGCAAGAGGCAAGTTGAGTTTGTGAAAGGTGATGTCATTACTATATTATCCCCCGAACATATTCAGAATGACAAGTGATCGAAAATGTTTGCTAGAAAAGCTGGTCCAAGAATGACGATGAATTGTCAATTATATTGTTATGGAATTTTGCCATTTTACTTTTGTTTTGGCATCACACCTCATTCTTTAAACGAAACATGTCTTTTCTTTGTCTCTTTGTTGTTTTAAAGTCTTTGTTGTTTTGAAGTCAAGAGATGTTTAGCATTTCATTTTTGAAAAAATATTTTGATCGAACTCCAACATGCAATTAAGGCTAATCAATCCTGAAAGATTAAAAGTATTTTGATGGCAGAAATGACTCGATGCTTGTTAAAATGATATGGGGTGCCCAAACAAATTTTGAGCTCACACATGAAACTGAATCACCCACCATGTAGCTAAGTTTTAGTAGTATGCATAATGACGTGTAATGGATTCAGTAGTTATGGACTCACGAATCAAGTTTCTTACAAGTCCAAATCATTACACTAGACGAGGTCAAAATTTATCGGTTCGCACCAACCTTGCTTGAAATGAGAAAAGGCCATCTTTGTTTTATCCTTTCACAATACTGGAAATATATCATTTGCAATCCCATTTTAAGCTTGATAGAATATTCTTTTCAAAAGAAACCCTGACGAGGATCACACCCCACACTGGGGACAAATAAGAGAAAACAAAAGTGAAAGGGAAGGCTTAGAACAAAAGTCCAACATTTGAGAGAGAGCTAAAAGAAAGAAGACCTAGACTGGGGGCAAAAAAAATAAACTGTGAGAAAGGCTATGTGAAAGCCATTAAAAAAAAAATTGCCTACACTTAAAGACAGGTCAAAGATAAAGGAAGGAGAATGCCTATTAAGTTTAGGAAAGATAAAAGAAGTTTCACAACAAATGTCGAAAGTCGATAAAAAAAATCTGGGCTACAAACATGACTTTTGGCATCCATGATAAAACTCCTGATGTTATCAGATGGTTGAGATTGATTATTCATTAAAGAAAAAGTTGGATTTGCATTTTGACATATGTTAAGAGAATTATGATATTTGAGGTTAATAAGTTTATATGTCGTTTTCTCTACAAATAGAACAAGAGAAAGAGAAATGATGAATAATTGATGTTGATCCTAGGTTTTTGAAGCCCTCAAACACTTTTTTTTTTTAGCCTGTGAATTTCCCTTTCTTTCATAGCCATGAACCATAGCCTGCATTACGTGCTTTTAAAAGCCCTTTTTGATCAAGTAAGCAATCTGAACCAATAAATGGCGCTCTCAAAACTAGAAGAGCTTTTCTATAAGAGTCGTGACTTCATGAATTAAGCTATAGGTTATTATGCATGTTGATAAAATGAATGCTAAGAAAAGAAACAACCTTTCTTGATAAAACCTGAGTATCTTGTTTTTGAAATTCATAAAAATGTCGCCTCATCACAGACCATCAAAAAGATATACCCAAAATCATAGTTTAAAGTGGACACAAAGAACCATGAGAAATGCCATTTTAATCTTGCAACGGGTCAATTTCTGTTTTCAAAATACAAGACAATCAAAGGATTACATTGAATGACGTGTGTTGGGTCTTTGATAAAAAAACTTGATTTTCAAAAGGTCTTTTCAAAAAAAGACATCTCTGATTTCATTTCAACAAACTATACTTTGAATAGACATGATCTTTGAAATATGAGAGTTGATTCCAAAACAAGGAAGATTATCGAACACAGAAGAACATCGATTGAGTCTGCGAAATCCTTGATAGAAATGACATTGAAGTCCTCGACACTCCTTGAAAAGTTGAGCAACTGGGGGGCAATACAGTGGACCCAGAGAAGGAAGAACAAGCAGTATTCAGACTAGCTATGAGGCAAAGAAAGATGATTAAATGAAGAATTGGTGAACGGAGGACAATGTGGCTCAAAGAAAGATAATCAATGAACAAGCACATTCAGATCACACTGGGGGCAATATTATTCAAAGACAGTCAAGATCTAGTGAACTCTAGCAGCAAATGAGAGTGCAATTGCACTTGAAGGACATCTTTATCTGGGTTTAACCTCTTAAACATGGTTATCGACCGATGTGGACACATGACTGAATGTAAATGAATGTTGAAAAGATGCACACCATCAGGATTGATTGTGAGACCATTTGTTTTGAAGCCAAATACGCACTTCACCGCATGAGTATGGGTGATAAAAGCAACATCATTGATGAGGCCGAGACATTTCTTTTCACAATCTGATTAGAAGAACTGAGAGGAATCTATTGAGAAGAACACTAAGCATATAACCATAAGCTTTTGTACTGCAAGTTATGAGATGCATGTCTGGATGATTGTATAGTTTCCAAGAAGACTGATGATAACATATACTTGAAGAGTATTGTTTCAACTGGGGGCAAGTCCATGACTGATTGACAATCTAAAATGAGGTTAAACACCAGAAAACCTCTTGAGGGGTGTTGGCAAAACACGCACACCAAATCAAAGGACAATTCTTGAGAGAATCTAGGAGATGAATGATTTGTTCAACTCCTTCATGATGAATCGAGCAACACCACACTTGGAAGCATGGTCAAGCTTGAGAACAACCGAGAGCAGTAATCATCGTGGACAACCCAAGATGGGCACTGCACTTACATTTGAGTGGAAGGCTAGCACATGAATGAGCCAGTACATGAGAAGAGCAAAGAAGGCTTTGGTTAGCAAACAAAGGCATCCTATGACGACGGAACATCAAAAAGGGGGGACCTATATTTTAAATCAGGTAAGGATGCATGCATTGTACACATATTTTTATTTGTTACAGGAAAATCCTCAAAAAAAAAGTCCAGCAAGATTTAAAAAAAAAACAAAAGAAAAAGAAAAAAAAAGAGAGAGAGAAAAAAGAATCATTGAGTTGATAATAAAAGAGAATCATTGTTGTGACCTTGGAACGAAAAGAAAAATGAGAAGAACCCTACCATTAGGAAATTTTCAAAAAAAAAAAGAAGACCAATGAGAGTGTGTGGGCAGGTCACCCATGAAAATAGACCAGTATGAGTGTGGGCTGGTCGCCCCTGAAAATAGACCACGATGAACATGTGTGGGTAGGTCGCCCCTGAAAATAGACCAAGATGAAGTGAGGGCAGGTCGCCCATGAAAATAGACCGTGTGAGTGTGTGAGCCGGTCGCCCCTGAAAATAGACTAGGATGAACATGTGTGGGTAGGTTGCTCGTGAAAATAGATCAGTGTGAGTGGAAGGGCAGGTCGCCCATGAAAATAGACCATGTGGGCCGGTCACCCCTGAAAATAGACCAGGATGAGCATGTGTGGGTAGGTCGCCCGTGAAAATAGATCAGTGTGAGTGGAAGGGCAGGTCGCCCATGAAAATAGACCATGTGGGGTGGTCGCCCCTGAAAATAGACCAGGATGAGCATGTGTGGGTAGGTCGCCCGTGAAAATAGATCAGTGTGAGTGGAAGGGCAGGTCGCCCATGAAGATAGACCAGGATGAACATTTGTGGGTAGGTCGCCCGTGAAAATAGACCATGATGAACATGTGTGGGTAGGTCGCCCGTGAAAATAGACCAGTGTGAGTTTTGAGGGCAGGTTGCCCATGAAAATAGACCGTGTGAGTGTGTGGGCTAGTCGCCCCTGAAAATAGACAATCTTTCATCAAAAGGGGCAGGTCGCCCAAGATAATGAGATCATTTTCTTTTTCCTTTTCTTTTTCTTTACAAGCTTACTATGCAAAACATTGATGATGTTTTGCTTCATAAGCATTGTGAAGAGGGGGCATCTGTTATTACCTATTTTTGGGTTCCCCACAAAAAAATACAAAAAAATACAAAAAAAACATATCAAAAGAAATCCAAAAAATAATAGGAGCGAGAAAAGGATTGCTAGAATGCCGAAAAAATGCCAAAATTGGTTAAGGAGATTCAAAAATGCAAAAGGTTGAAATTTGACAGTGAGAGCCCTGTTGATGAGGAAAATTCAATTTGAGGAAGAAAAGTCCAAAAGCAGATGTTTATGGACTCAATTAAATTTTATTCAAGGTTTAATTAAATTCATAGAGGGTTTTGATTGCAAAAAATTGATTTTGTAAGTCAATTTAGGCTTTTATCGGAAGAAATTAAAGTTTTGGGGTCCAATTATAATTTTAAAGAGTTGATTTGTTCAAATCAGGGGCTTAATTGCATATTTATTGAAGTTTGATGGCCAATTAGGGATTTAATTGAAACAATCCAAAACCAAGGACCAAACCAGAAAAGTCGCTAAAATTAAGGGACACAATTACAATTTTGGCAAGGATTTGATTACAAAGCTGCAAGAAATTCAATGGCTGAACCAAAATAAACCAAGCGGCGCCGTTTCACCATGTCATCGTCTGCAACAGCTGGTGTTCTTTGATAATTAAGGAAGGAGACGTTGGCAGCGATAATGGAGCCGTTTCCAAATCAAGAAGGGAGCGTATCACGACTGACAACCCTCACCACCGTGATGCACGCCGGCTTACCAAAAACATTCTCATCCTCCGGCTATAAAAGCCAGAAGAAAAACCAAACGCAGGGGGGAGAGAGAGCAGACAGAGAGGAGACAGTCTGAGGAGAAAACAGGAGGGGAGAAAACCAGGAAGACAGAGGAAAAAGAGAGAGATCAAAAGGAAAAAAAAGAAAGACAGAAAAAAAGAACGACAGAGGAGAAAAGAAACGAGAGAGGAGAGGTGCTAGTGAGGAAACACAGGAGGAGAGACAGATAGAAGAGGGGAGAGACAGACGAACAAAAAAAAACAGAGGGGGAGGCGATAGAGACAGGAGGCAGAAGGGAAAGGAAAACACAAACAAAAACAAAGGAAGAACGAACAAGAAAAAGGAGGAACAGGGGCAACAGGAGGGAATAAAATCTGGAAAATCACACAGGAGCCAGACCAAGCAAGAAGAACCCGGCGTGAGAAGGTCCACCCAGCAGAGAAAAATAAGAAAAACAAATCACCATCAGCTTCACCTTTCTACAGCACCATCTGCAAGATCCAGAGGCAGCAGAACAAGGAATCGGTAACAAGAAAAGAGACGAAGAGAAGGTCAAGGAAGCAAGAAACCAGCAGACGAAACTCAGCATCACCATCGGTTTCTCCTTCCCCAGCACTAGAGGAGAGAAAGGAAAGAAACTAGAGGAGCAGTAGAATAAGTGAAAAGCCAGAGGAAGAAGAAGCAGAGGAGAAAAAGAAAAAAACAGCCACCGCCTGTCGCCATCCAGCGCCACCGTGAGCAATCACCGGAGACAGCAGCCACGATCACTCATTCCAGGTACCTCTCTCCTTCTCTGTCCCCTCTTCCCTGTTTGTTTTCCTTTGCATGCAGAACGTGAGCAATTCACGTTCTGCATCGAAGGAAATATAATTAGTTAGTTACTGTGTTCGGCATAGTAACCAGCCAATTGTTCCTTCGGGCTGGACAGCCCAGCCCACATGGGTGGGCTGAGTCCAGCCCTGTAGAAAGTAGGTCTGATTTCATTTTCGGCTGGTTTTGGCCCAATTTTCTTTTGGGCCGGGTCCGGCCCAGCCACAGAAAAAAATAAATTCTTCAAAAATTATTTCAAAAAATCTGTGATTTTCTGCAAATTGTTTTAGTGCGTTTTAATCAATACTGATTTGTATTTTTATACTATAAAGATAGAAATCCAGTATTAAAATACCTGGTTTTCGTTAAGATATTTTTTAAAAAAATAATAAAAAAAATGTTTTGTTTTCATGCATACGGCCAAGTCTCTAAAAAAATAAAATCATATTGTATTTTCATATAACAAAGAAAATTTCAAAAATATATATATTAGCATGCATTTTGGCTTTAATAACCAGTTTATTAAAGTCACGAGAACTAGGCCAATATTTCAAAAATAAAAAAAATTTTATTTTGTTTTCTTTTAATATCCGGGGTTATGATCTTATACGTAAGACGTATTCCAGATATTAAATTCTTTTGCTGATGCTAGAACGGTTAGGTTTTACCTGATAAGATAAGGATCTCTTTACCGAAGAGAACTTTAGATTTTATCAGACAATAAAACAATGCAGCTTACCTTAGGTAGGGTGTATATGGGGTGCTAATACCTTTCCTTTACGCAACCAGTCTTTGTATCCGATCTCTGAGACCAGTTAGGGTTCCTAGTGACCAAAATACTAGGTGGCGACTCCCATTCTATTTTTCCACCAATAAAAGACAAGAATTCCTTGTCTCCCTACATTTGCCACATTAGATAATGAGATAGAATTCGAGGGTGGATGTTTTCGCCAGCTACGCAGCACACGTACGACAATCCTCCTCCAACGATAACACACTTTCCTCTTCTATGCCTTCTCCTCCATCAAACAATGTTTTGCCATCATCTCCTACCAACATCCCTAGCCTTGTTAAGCCACCCTTATCACCACATGTTTCCACACCGCCTGCATTCCCACGTCGAAGTACTAGAACCCACACCCGCCCCTCCCACCTCCAAGATTATCACTGCTTTCATGCCACCTTGCTTCCCCCTGGCTCGTCATGTTCTCGTTCAGGTACTCACCATCCTTTATCTAAATTTTTTTCTTATACTCATTTATCTCCCTCTCACCGTGCTTTTATTACAAGCCTTTTTGCCCACAGTGAGCCTACATCATTTGCACAGGTTACCTCTGATCCCCGGTGGCACGATGCCATGCAAATTGAATTAATAGCTCTTGAACTGAACAATACCTGGACATTATGCCCCTTACCGGGAGGTAAACGTGCCATTGGGAGCAGATGGGTATATAAGCTTAAATACCACTCTGATGGCACCATCAACTAGTTCAAAGCTCGCCTAGTTGCCAAGGGTTACACATAATTGGAAGGTCTTGAATACACAAACACCTTCTCCCCTATTGCCAAGTTAGTTACTCTTAAATGCTTGCTTGTTGTTGCTGCTGTCCATCACTGGCCTTTACACCAACTCGACGTTTAAAATGCCTTCCTTCACGGTGATTTGAATGAAGAGGTTTACATGCAGCCTCCTCCTAGCCTTCCTCATTAGGGGGCGAATATTGTGTGTCGGCTTCAGAAGTCCATTTACGGTTTAAAGCAGGCATCACATAACTAGTTCTCAAAATTTTCCACAGCCACCAAAAGCTTTGGATTTCAACAATCCAAAGCAGATTACTCTCTGTTTACTAAGGTACAAGGTGCTTCCTTTACAGCAATACTACTCTACGTTGATGATATGATCATCACAGGAAATGGCACTGCCACAGTTGGAAAACTTAAAAGGTTTCTTCACAACCATTTTCGAATTAAGGATTTGGGCAATCTCAAGTACTTCCTTGGAATTGAAGTTCCTACTCCAAACAAGGTATTGCCATCTCCCAACGTAAATACACTCTTGATATACTTAAAGATGCAGGTATGTTTGGGTCAAGACTAACTAAAATTCCAATGGAACAAAACCAACGACTCACCCCTTTAGAAGGTGAACTGCTCAAAGATCCATCACCATATCGACGCCTTGTCGGTCGTCTTCTATATCTTACCATCACAAGGCCAGACATTACCTCACCTGGATGCAGCTCACCGTGTCCTACAATATTTGAAGTTGGCAACAGGACAAGGCATTTTGTTTCCATCACATGGAAAGTTACAGTTGAAAGGGTATTGTGATGCTGATTAGGCAAGTTGTCCAACAACCAGGCAATCTGTTACTAGGTTTTGCGTTTTCCTTGGAGGAGCTCCCATATCTTGGAAGAGCAAGAAACAGTCGGTCGTATCATGTTCTTCAGCAGAATCAGAATATGCATCAATGGCATCACATACCAATGAGTTGGTTTGGCTTAAACAGCTCCTATGTGATTTGTAGGTGCCACACTCGCAGCCAACCCTCCTATACTGTGACAACCAAGCTACATTACACATCGCAGCCAACCCTGTATTTCATAAACGCACAAAATATATCGAGATTGATTGTCATATTGTGCATGAGAAAATACAATCAGGATTGATAAAGACCACTTATGTATCTTCAACACAGCAGATAACAGATATATTCACAAAGCCTCTTGGTAGCCTGTTATTTCATAATCTGCTACGCAAGCTGGGAACCTTGGACATCCATGCTCCAGCTTGAGGGGGCGTGTTAAAATTTAGAATCAAAACAATTAAAGCTTGATTTGTAAATCATATCTTAGAGATTTAGTTTGATTGTAATTTATGTAATTAAGTCCTAAATATTAGTTGCTAGTCTGTCAGTTTACTTATTTAGACAAAATCTTTTCTATATAAACTATGTATATGCACTGTAGAAATTACACAGAATAACAAGACTGCTTTGCTGTTTTTCGACCTTCCTCTGTCAGCTTTCTTGCTTTCTTTACTAGCAGTAAACGCCTATTTGATGTGGCAATTCAGGTGAGTAATCAATTCATATATTCAGGGTGCTATTCTCTGAAACTGCTCTAATGAAGTATA
>Ga0325404_1007669_pt1 | contig 11236 bp, 8 predicted proteins | sample PopdelMetagenome_18_FD_205664 | JGI IMG/M metagenome (GOLD analysis project Ga0325404, IMG submission 205664) | Populus deltoides microbial communities from Bellville, Georgia, United States - Xylem-Control-R1 | ecosystem: Host-associated > Plants > Phyllosphere > Stem > Wood/Secondary xylem...
TTCATACATACAAATTTATACATATATAAATTTACAGAAATCACAACTTCGAAATAGAATTGATAACAATTAAACAAGACTCGTTAAACAAGCTATTAATTATTTATTTCATCACAATGACACATTTAATTCGGTGTAATTCAAACAAAATTTCAACAATTTACAAACAAATATAATTTGACAAAATCTAAAACAAACTATAACAACTACAAAATTATACATTCATACTACAAGTTTCTTTGACAAATAACAATTAAACAAGTACAAACGTTAACAAAATACATATACTAAAACAATAAAATTCACAATTAAATATTAAAACTAAAAAGGATAGATTTACTTACAAAAAAATGATAAAATCTACAAGAAACGGATATTGTGACCACATACAAGATATAAGAAACTTGAGTGCTCGTGTTGAGAATAGTGGAGAGTTGAGATGGGTGCTTGGTTGCAGTTTGAGAGGGGAGGTGCAGTTTGGGAGGGGAGAGGTGGGATGGGAAAGAAGAAGAAGGAGAAACAGAGGAAGAGAGTGTCGGCAAATAGGTGGGCATATAATGGTTTTTTCCGATGGAATCACTGACGGATTACTTCCGTCGGTGATTCCATCGGCGATTCCGTCGGTGAAAGTGCCACGTCACTGTACGGCTATCTCAATTTGAATCCCTCGGTAATTCCATCGGTAAAATCGTCTGACGTCACCACGCCGTTGCATATTTCCAGACAAACTGTATACCCCATCAGCGAAACCGTCGGTATATACCGACAAAAATATTCCATCGGTATATACCGACCGTGTCGCCGACGGGTTTATGCTGTCGGTATATACCGACAGATTTTGAGACGGAAAAATTCCGTCGGTAATTTCGTTGGTTTTCTCCGATTTTCTGGTAATGATACCTGGATCATTAACATAACTGTGTATAATAAATTCAGTTAATTTAATAATATAATAATAAAAAAAAGCATTGATAGTAAAAAAAATACAATAAAAAAATAAGAATTAAATCTGACAAGAGAAGAACTAAAAAGAAATGAAATTGTAAAAAAAAAATTTAATTAGAAATAGTTGAATAAACCTTATATATATAGGAATAGTTGTCGTCATTATAAGTTCCTTGTAGACTAGGAGAAAATCTGATTTGATTTGGATTCTTTTACTACCGTCCTTTTATTTTCTTAATTAGTTTGGATTTTCTTGTATAACCTGGACAACTAATAAAGCTATTTTTTTTGTATTGCTGATTTAATTACTTGTTTGTTTTAAAAAATAAATTACTGAATTTCTATCCTTTTAACAGTAAAACAAAACAAGCCTTATAAAATTGCTATAAGACCAAAGACATTAGCCCTTTGATTCACATGAGTTGAACTTTTTTTAGATTTGGGTTCGATGAATTAAAGGTTATCCTCCTTAACTTCCCAAACTTCTCTAAATCTATTTTTGTGAAAAAGCCCCTTTCAGTATCTTTTTAAGCTACCTGTAAAAAACATGTTTTGTCAATTTTTATCAAAAAAAAAAAAACCCGGTTGATGTGAACTGTTTCATGCCTAGAAGATTTGAGATGAACGAGGGAATCCCATCAGCTACACGAGCTCAAATAAATAAAAACTGGCTTGCCCTGTAAAGCTTGTAACCTATATTTTGCGTGCACAATTTTGATGGGTACTTGATTTAGTCCAGAAGTACATGAACCATCATAACATATATATTTTCATTAGATAGCCCATCCCTATATTGGACAACTAGAAACGTTTAGATTTAATTTTGTAGACTTCAATTTATATATATATATATATATATATATATATATATATATATATTAAATGATATCTTATTATTTAATTAAAAAATAATATTTTATAGTTAATCTATATAAAAAAGCCTTGACAGGCATGATAACTATGTTACTATAAAAAATATTTTATAGTAACCCAGCAGACTTCTAGTTTGATTAGAGTCTGCAACTTTCATTTTAAAATTTTTCTAGTTTGAAACTTTTTTTTTTTTTGGATTCGAGGAAACCTCACCTCTCCGGAAAACGCACTTTGTGGGCCCAGGTGAGGGAGTAAAACCCCGGCTGTCCCAGGCTCTTACAAGAGGTGCACGCCCTGACTCGAACTCGAGACCTGCTGTGCAGATCTCAAACCCTTTGCCATCACGCTACACCCCTTGGGGTTTCTAGTTTGAAACATTCCTTCTAAAATTTAATTTGATTCGACAGAATCAACCTTTTGCTTTTCTATTTATCTAAAATCAAGCTGAAATTCTCTTCTTTTTTTAATGACATAAAACATTCTTAAGCTAGCTTATGTGCAACCAAAATTAATTTCCATCTCCTAGCAATTTTATAACACTCCCCATGTTCTTGCAGATTGTGGGCTATGAACTTTTTACTCGGTGCGTGTAGGGTAAGACAGAGAGAACTTTCGGTTGAATTGCTAACTTTGGCCCAACTATATATTCATAGAATTGCAAGGCTTAAATAGCGCACACAGCAATATGAAATTGGGGGATCAAGTATTTCCTTAGATTGGGTTTTATTGACATCTCGTTTTCATAAAAATAAAAAATAAAAAGAACAATTTGGTTGCAATCCATTGCCAAATATAGATGGAAAGGCAAGATTGATAATTCTAAGACTTGAGGGAAAAAATTGATACAAAAATTTATGAGAAGACAAGATTCAGACTATATAGTTCGGTGTCATTTTTGAAGTTTGTCCTAAAAGAAATTTCCTCAAAGGAAATCGTGTTAAATCGTGTTGATGTGTCGAGGTTTTGCTGTTCTGCGGCACGAAGCTTTTGTTGTATTTTCGAAGAATGAAAGAGTTGCTGCTAAGCATCATAATAACTGAATCCATGGTTGGTCTATCTTCCACATTTTCTTGAACACATAGTAATCCAATATGGACATAGCTGATAGCCTCATCACTTCTTGAAGAAACCCTTGTCAAAACAGGGTCTAGCAAATTTACAGCTCTTCCTTGATTCCAGCTGTCCCATGTCTGCAAGAAATTAATTTACAATGTGCACAAATTTTTCAGACTTTCAATGATATTTTATAACAAATGCATGAAGGAAAAATATTTCTAGACAAAATATGTTACTTACACTAGTTAGAAGGCATTCCTGAACTGACAAAAATATTCCATGATTCGATGAACTATTTTTTCGTCCAGTGATAATTTCTAAAACTAATACACCAAAGCTAAAAACGTCAAATTTAACTGAGAATAGCCCATGCATTGCATACTCTGGAGCGGTATAGCCACTGAAATGGTAAATTAACAAATCTTAGTTGCAATGGTAGAGATTGCATGTACTCACTAGTCAGTATTCGCCACTCTTTCTTTATCGGTATGAATTTAACTTACAAGGTTCTTGCGATCCTTCTTGTAGCATCTTGCGATTGATCAATTTCAGTTAACTTAGCCATCCCAAAATCTGAGATTTTAGCGTTCATTTCTTCATCTAAAAGAATGTTACTAGCCTTGAGATCACGATGTATAACCCGAGCTATGCCCTATATGATCTTGAAGCGCATCTCCAAACTTAAGAGCAACCGCTTCTTTGGATCTGCAAAGTTCTTAAAATCATAAAGCTTGAAGGAATTGTAGAAGACTTTCCTGGAATTGACTACAAGCTATTCTTTTGTAAACATGCAATTTCCTTGATAAATAATAAGGAACAAGATTTTGCAATCCATCGAAACAGGCATTGCAATAATTATTATTGAACTGTAGGCTAATGTTGATCTCAGGGTTACCAATTATGAATTGGTCAAGACTTGAATTAGGATGAAATTGTCGTAAAAATATTAATTGAATATATAAGATTAAATTTAATTAATCTCAATATTGTATATATTGCATAATAGAGTGTTTGATTGTTTTGTTGAATTTTAAGTGTCATTGCATATATCTAGTCAATATTTGCAGGTTTGAACAATTTGGGTAATCTCCAATATAGGGGAGGTGCTGCCGAATTGTTTTTTTAAAAATCAAATTTGATTATGTAATTATTCATCAAATTTGTGTTGATGTTGTCGCACCCTCGTGAAAGCGCGACGTCACAGCGACCCTTCTCGGAGCAGGGAATGAATGTTGAGGTCTTTATTTTGTGAAAAAGGGAGTCGCCACCTAGTATTATGGTCAATAGGAACCCTAACTAGTCTTTAGAGATTCTAAGGCAAGGGACTGGTTGCGCAAAGGGAAGATTTTAGCACCCCTAATACGCCCTACCTAAGGTAAGCTGCTTGGTGTTTGGTTTGCCTTATAATTGCTATGGTGTTGATGTTTTCTAATCCCATCAGTTTTCCTAGGGTAAATTTGCTACGATGAACAAACTCGCGCTCAAAGTCTAAAAAGAAGGAATCCTTAGCCAATGTGGATCATAACTTAAATATGTCTATAAAGTACCAAGGAGAACCAATGCAGATCTCTTGAAATCTGTGTTTGATTCATATTTTCATGGCTCGTAAACTGTGGAGCCAAAAATTGAAATGTCCCCAATTATAATCGAGGCTTCTTTCAAGGATGTGTGATGACTTATTATTCCTAGAAAAATATTTTGGATATTAACAACTTGGTTTTTTTAACCAAACATTAACAGTGAATAATAATAACAAGTTATTCCCAATAATATTTTGGATATTCACCCCTTTGGGATTTTTTTATCCAAATATTAACAGTGAATAATCCGAACATGTTGTAAAATTCAAAATGCAAGAAAATAATTTTTGTGTTTAAGAAACCCATGCTAAAACACATTTTCTTTTAAACTTGGAATATTTGTTTTTTTCTTAACAAAAAAGGAACGTTCAAAACAATGTTAGGGTATTTGCCGTATGCACGAAAACAAAGCGTTATTATTTTTGTTTTGATAACGGGTATTTTAATACCAGATTTTTATTTTTACAAACAAAAAATAAAATAAAAGAACTACACGAAAAAATAATCTCGCCCTTTTTGGGGGAGGGTCCAGCTCGGCCCATGTGACTGGGCTGGACCCAGCTAACCTAGCCGGGTCACTTGCCCAAACCAGTGACCCGGTTGGGCAAACAAGAGGCACGCATAGGCTTTCTCCCCCATGCGGTCCTAATTGGTTGCTGTTTAAGAGAATTATAATTCACTTGAACAGTAACAATGCAAAAGGAATAAACATGCATGCATAGAGACAAAGAGAACAAACCTGGGGACAGAACCGATAGGATGAAGGTGATGTGAAGGCTTGCTGGTTGATCTTATGAGTGCTTTCGTCTGTTTAGCCCTCCCTTTTATTGCTTGGTTGTTGTCTGTCTCCTGAGTTTATTTCTGTGTTTTCTCTCTCTACTAGTTCTCTCCTTTCTCCCTCTGTCTATCTCTACTGGTTTTTCTCCTTTCTCCCTTTATCCCCTGATCTCTCCTTTCTTTTTAGGTAAGCCCATGAGGCTTATATAGCCTCTACGCAGCTTTATTTAGGAAACAAAACACACTAATCTAGGATACAATCTCAGGTGACTTGCAATCAAATAAAGCAAATTAGAAAAACAAAATATTCTGATTGATTCTTTGATCTCAGTAATTATTCTCCACATGTAGAATCCTAGCCATTAAATGATGGTGCGGCTCCCCTCTGCATTCTTCCACAACTGGCATAGAGGTGTTCAAAGTCGTTGCCTTTGGACCAAAGATGAAAAACTAACGAGAATGGTTTGTAGGGTTCGTGGCGTGCAGAACATTGGTTTGTTCTGCATGCGATGTAATTAATTACCTAGGTTTGGGTTACCCTTGACCCGTTTCATATAAGGGCAGGTCGCGACCCAACTCTTATGGGGTGAGTCGCGATCCATTTAATTTTGGGGTCAATCTTGACCCATTTTCTTATAGGTCATAACTTGGTCCTTCTCTTCCCAGTTATCGACGATTTATGTTCAACTAAAGACCCCCAAATTGCCTTTGGGGTCAGCCGAGACCCACTTCTTTAAGGCTGGCAGGACCCTTTTCTCCTTGGGTCTAGTATTGGCCCAAATGCCTTTAGGGCTGGCCGAGACCCACTTCTTTGGGGGTGGCAGGACCCATTTGTCCTTGGGTCTACCCTTGGCCCAATTGCCTTTGGGGCCGACCAAGACCCACTCCTTTTAGGGTGGCAGGACACATTTCTCCTTAGGTCGACCTTCGACCCAATTGCCTTTGGGGCCAGCCAGGACCCCATTTCTTTTGGGTCCGGCCATGGCTTGGCCCCTTTTAGGGCCGGCCAGGACCCCTCTTCTCTTTGGGTCTGGCCACGGCTTGGCCCCTCTTCTTTGGGCTGGACCCAAAAATAGATAACAACATATGCCCTCTCTTTACAAAACTTGCGAAGCCCGGACTTGTCAAGTGCTTTGCGTAGCAAGTTTTGTAAAGATAAATCAGTTGATAACACATCAACAATCTATGCTTTCCTAAAGATGTCTCCTAAATTTTTTATTTTCACTGTTTTTTCTAAACAATGGTCCCCATATCGAGTGAACTCCACGTCTTTCTAAACCAATGATCACAATATCGGATGACTTGCCCATCTTAAAAATTCTTAGAAAATCTCCATGCTTTTCTAAAAAAGATTTCAATATCGGGTGACCTGCCCATCTAAAAATAATTTTTAGAAAAACTCCACACTTTTCTAAAAATAGTCTCAATATTGGGTGACCTACCTATCTTAAGAATTTTTAGAAAAACTCCACTCTTTTTCTAAAACCAATGGTCACAATATCAGGTGACCTACCCATCTAAAAACATTCTTAGAAAAACTCCACGCTTTTCTAAAAATGGTCTCAATATCGGGTGACCTGCCCATCTTAAGATTTTTTAGAAAAACTCCATGCTTTTTCTAAAACCAATGGTCTCAATATCGGGTGACCTACCCATCTAAAAGAAATTCTTAGAAAAACTCCACGCTTTTTTAAAAATAGTCTCAATATCGGGTGACCTGCCTATATTAAGATTTTTTAGAAAACTCCACGCTTTTCCTAAAAAATGGTCTCAATATCGGGTGACCTGCCCATCTCAAAAATTCTTAGATAACTCGACGCTTTTTTACAAAATGGTCTCAATATTGAGTGACCTGCCCATCTTATTTATTTATTTATTTATTATTATTATTATTTTAGAAAAACTTCATGTTTTTTCTAAAAAAATGGTCTCAATATCGAGTGACTTGCCCATCTTAAGATTTTTAGAAAAACCCCATGTTTTTTCTAAAAAAATGATCTCAATTTCGGGTGACCTGCCCATCTTAAGATTTTTAGAAAAACCCCACGCTTTTTCTAAAAAATGGTCTCAATATCGGGTGACCTGCCTGTTTTGAACTTTAAAAGAAAATCATCTTGCCTTGAGGAATGAAGCAGTGCTGGTTCACAATTCATATTCTTTTCCGTAGTTTTGTTGACCTGAGATTCTGCATCTCAGTGGTTCCCAAAAACTTAGAATTATTTTGGCTTTCATCACACCTTTCCTGCCAGGTTAGTGTTATGACAATATAACATGCATGTTTTTGTTACCTATTTTGGAAACATAGGTCCCCCTTTTTGTTGTAGACTTCTTCGAGCTCCTGTTTCCCTTTGTTTGCCCGACCTATCATCTTGAACTGGAACATGCTCCACGCGCTATATTTCCTATCCTTTTTATGCTTGGTGAACAGATCTCTGGTTCCTTACAGGGCCCTTTCTTGCTCCAATGAGTATTGCCTTTTATTATTATTTTAAGAGGAAAACTCAAAAGATTTGGTTTTGTTCATGAAAACTAAAACTTTCAATGCAATCATCATACTTTGTTTTACGCAATTCTCATAAAGGTGTTTCAGAGGTTTTTATGATGATACCTGTTAATGTTGGGCTTTGATTCACTTTGTGTCCCTATGTGCACTTCATGCACTTCTTGCCCTCATTGTGGTGTTCAATAAATGTCAAGTTTAGAATTGGTTTGGTTCTCTCCAATTTGGGAATTGATAAAGTCATCTTGAGCATATTATGATTCCTTAGTCATACGTTAAAAAAAGTTCTTTAAAGTAAAAAATTTCAAATGCTATGAGATCATGCACTTTATGAAGAAAAGGTTCTTATAGAGAGAATTCATGGCCGAACTTTATTTTATTGATTGGGAAATTACGGAATCATCAAGCATAGTATTTCTTTACAGAGTCAGGATTCACAGGTCTAACTAGATCTTCTCCATCCATTCTAGATAATTGTAAAGCTCCTCCCGAGAACGCTTTCTTTAACACGTAAAGGTCCTCATAGTTTGGCACCCATTTACTCTGATCTTCTCCTGGTAAACATAATATTTTCTTCAGTATAAGATCTCCTTCGTGGAATCCTCGAGGTCGAACCTTCTTGTCATATGATTTGGCCATCCTTCTTTGGTATAGTTGATGATGAAAAATTACAGCTATCCTCTTTTCACTGATCAAATTCAGCTGTTCATATCTAACTTTTTCCCATTCTACCTCTTCTAGCTCAGAGTCTATCAATACTCTTAATGAGGGGATTTCCACTTTTAAAGGCATTACCTCCTCCATTCCATATACCAAAGTGTACGGGGTGGCTCCTATTGAGGTTCAGACTACGGTGCGGTACGCGTGAAGGGCAAATGGCAACATCTCATACCAATCCTTGTAGGTGACTACCATCTTCTGAATAATTTTCTTGACATTCTTGTTAGCAGCTTCTACTGCACCATTCATCTTTGGCTTATACGGTGAGGAATTGGAATGCTTGATTTTCCATCTAGTGCAGAGTTCTATTATCATCTTGCAATTGAAGTTATGGGCATTATCAATTATAATCTTTTCTAGTGGACCATATCGACAGATCAAATCTCCTTCAATAAATTTCTTCACCACTTTTTGCGTCACATGAGCAAATGACCTGGCTTCTACCCATTTTGTAAAGTAGTCGATAGCTACGAGAATAAACCTATGATCATTGCTGGCTTTTGGGTTGACAAACCCAATCACATCAATTCCACACATTACGAAGGGCCATGGAGATGTCAAGTTAAACAGAAGCAATGGAGGGGCGTTGATTTTATCACTGTACACTTGGCACTTATGGCATTTTCAGACATAGTCGACGCAATCCTTTTCTAATGTCATCAAAAACTAACCGGCCCTTTGTATTTTTCTAGCCATTATGTGTCTGCTAGCATGGGTTGAGCAAATCCCTTCATGCACTTCCCGTAACGTGTTTTTTGCCTCAACTTCATCCAAACATCTCAACAAAGTCTCGTCAGATGATTTCTTATACAAAATCTCCCCGTTAAGATAACAATCCATTGCCAACCTCCTCAAGGTCTTCTTGTCGATTTTGGATGCTCACATGGGATATGCCTGGTTTTGGACGAAATTATTGATATCATAGTAACAAGGGTTTCCATCTATTTCTCTTTTGACTGAGCAATAATGAACTAGGTTATTTCTGATATCAATGTGTACCGATTGTACCTTGTGCCCAAAGTCTATTCTAGCCAAAGAAGCTAGTGTGGCCAAAGCATCAGCAAACTAGTTTCCTTCCCTTCCTAGATGGGTGAATTCTATTTCCTCAAATTTTCCAGCCAGTTTAGACAGGTATTCTTGGTAAGCCTTAACTTCTTTTTCTTGGTTTGCCATTCTCCTTTTACTTCGCAAATGATCAGCATTGAGTCTCCATACATATTTATCTTTCTGATATTTAGCTCTAATATAGCCTCTAAACCGAGAATGCAACTTAACTGAAACCGGATACTGTTTCTTATCAGTAGAGATTATCACTGCACCTGCTCCGTTACCACATATATTTATAGTACCATCAAAGTATATAATTCACCAATCTGATTTCCCTTCCTCGACTGAAAGCACATCTTCATCAGGAAAGTCAAAGTTTAATGGCTCATAATATTCCATAGCATGGTCAGCCAGGCGATCAGCAATATCACCCCCTTTCACAGTTTTCCTTGCTATATATACTATCTCATTCTCAGCCAATAGAACCTGCCATCTAGTAATTCGGCTTGATATATAGGGCTTTTCACAGATGTACCTCAATGGGGTCTAATTTGAAAATTAACCACGTAGTATGATACAATATATATTGACGCAATCTCTTCGCAGCCCATGCTAGTGCGCAACATAGTTTCTCAATCATGCGGTTGTTCGAGTCAACTTAAATTCCAGAATTTGATAGTTTGAACCCGGTGAATCGTCAATTAATATCAATCCTATATACATATAGAGTGAAGTGTATGAGTTCATTTTAATTGTAGTATCAATATAAGATATAAATATTTACAAAAGCAGTAAAAATAAACACTTAATTCTAAGTCTTCACTTTGCTTCCTTCTTGAACTTCTTTCCATTATGTTTGTCGATATGTTTTTTAAATAAACCTGTTTGATTCTTATTCTCAACAATGAAAATATTAGTCCAATTTTCATTTAATTTTTATCATTAAAATATAAAGGAATATTAATATGTGACTTAAAGGTCAACAATCACCCTCTTTTTTATGATGACAATTAATATATAAATTTAGATGTAAAAATGAGTCTCCCCTGTATTTTTCAATATATTATCTTGGAGACTTTAACAAAGAGAATCAATATAAACTTGTACTTTTTCCCCTTTGTATAATAGTTATATTCTCTCCCTCTTATTCATATTGTTTATATCTATATTATCTCCCCCTTTGTCATCCGCAAGTTTTCTCGTGTTAATTATAACATATATATATATATATATATATATATATATATAAATAATCAATGGATACCACTTAAATTCCTTCCCACCTAGAAACAATTGGTGGTTTCTTGGCATTTTGATGAGGGGTGAAAATGCCTTAAGATGGCTATTTATTTGATTCACTTAGAAACTTACGGATATTTATATATTTAATTTAATAGAATTGGATTTGTTATTCAGTTTAGCAATATCAAACTAAAAGCAAATATATGATTTGATTTAATTCGAGACAGGTATAGAGATGAATGAGTGTTTCATCCAACCCTATCTCGATTTGGTTTTTTAACTTCTTTAAGATTTGGTTTTCTAACTTCTTTATATATATATATATATATATATATTAACAATATTTTAAAAGGCGTGGGGAAAGTACTGTAGCTTTCTCCACGCCTTTTAGTGTAGCTTTCCCCACTCCTTTTAGACTTTTCCCATTATTAATATATTATATTATTATAATAATTATTATATTATAATATATACTAAAAAGTAAATGAAACGCTGA
>Ga0325404_1007671_pt1 | contig 11235 bp, 9 predicted proteins | sample PopdelMetagenome_18_FD_205664 | JGI IMG/M metagenome (GOLD analysis project Ga0325404, IMG submission 205664) | Populus deltoides microbial communities from Bellville, Georgia, United States - Xylem-Control-R1 | ecosystem: Host-associated > Plants > Phyllosphere > Stem > Wood/Secondary xylem...
AATAATAACTTAGAGTCCGCTCTAGCAATTAAAATAAACAATCATAGGAAAAATAAGCATAGGAGAACAAACATATTCATCATATAAACTAAAAGAAAAAGTAAAATAAATCTCACAGTTCTTGAAATCCGAAGGTTTTCGTGTCCTTGCAACCAAGAAAAAGTGTTTAGCCTTGCATGTTTGTTGAACAACTAATCAAAAAGAAGGAAGAATGCATAATTTAGGGTTTCTTAGAGGAAGGGGGCTTTTTCTCTTCTTGGCTGGCTGCCCCCCTTCTCTTTTCTCATTCTTTTTATATCCTAGGAAACCCTAGGTCTTTATTTTATAAAATAGTCCTCCATTAAGTAGACTGTTTACATTTAAGTACTTCAATAACTATTTTTCTAAAAAAGAAGAAATAGCCTTACATGAAATCTTCAAGCTTTGACTTAGAGGAGCTAAATTGCTGAAATAAAAACTTGGATATCGGTTTAGATGCTTCGAAACATAATTTGGACTCGTTTCTTCACGAAACCTGTTTGCTGGCAGAATTTAGATGTCATATTTGAAAAATCATATCTCCCTCATATGACATTGTTTTTGGCTGAAATTTGGATCAGTTATATACCTTTGAGTCATGAATCCAAAACAATTGAGTTTGCATCAATTGGACTTCTGTAGCTCCAGATATTCAAGTTGGAATGGCCGAAGGCCAACACTGGCAGATTGTGAGATTTGACTTTGAAGGCTACGATTTCAATGCTCTTCCTTATTTTATTTTCTTGACTTAGATATCCAGAAAGGTATGGATGTTAGATTTTTAATGCCACTAGAATCACTTCATTTCAACCTCTAGAGCTCACACTCTGCACAAAACATCGACTGAAGGTCAAATCTGCCAACTATCTCCAATTTACTCCTTTTTGTATCTTTCATCCAAAAGTGCCTTCAAAACATAAAACAAAGAATATCAAGGCATTTTATATATAAAACATAGGCAAAACACTAGTTAAAAGTGGGTGAAACTATTGAATAATATGGTTGCATCGGTTAGTCCCTTTACTTACAAAAAAAAAAGCTCGACCTTGAGTTAACTATTAGATATTGAACTCAACCACTCCAAAAAAAATAGTTACTTTAAATATAGTACTATATTTAGCCTATTCATAAACTGACTTCTTTTACTATCACGTTAACCAAATCAGCTTCTTCAACCTTTATATGTAAAGGAACTCCAAGATAATCTTTCATAATTTCTCAAAAAACTTGTTAAAAGTCATTGTGACCCTCATATCCTTGTTTGTAAGATCTTCATCTATGATTGAAATATCATTGTTTGTCTTTGTTTTCTCCAACTTATTGTCAAAAAACTACAAGTGTTTTTCTACTCCTTCTTTAACCATGTTATTTTCTACATAATGGACTAGCTTTGAAATTTTAAAATTAGATACTTTCATGTCTAATTCTTCGTTTTGTACTCTCTTAAATCCATCACCTTTCAAATTAACTTTGACAATACTCTTTGGTAAGGAAGAATTTTATGGTTTCGTCAACATTTATATGTCTTACACATACTCTTCAATGTTTTGAATCATGGTTTTAGTCTCATCATCCTTTTCCATGAAGAGCAATATAATCAATGATGTCTGATTGTGCTCTTGTAACTTTTCTTCAATGATTGTTTGATTAAAAGGATTCTTCCTTAAAAAAAAATGCTACAAGACTTTAAGAATCAATACAAGATACAAATTTAGGGGCTTTATTGATTTCTCCTTCACCATTAAAAAATGAAACATCAACAATGTAGTGTTTGTAGAAGTGTTGTTGTTGTTATCACTGTTGTGAAGCTGAAACTATCTAGTTTGAAGAGATGACACTTCCTTGATGTTTTGTCTCCTTGCTATTTAAGAATGTTGAACAAAAGGTAAATAATAACAATCTTTTTTTTATCTATCTAATATAAAATCTCTTTATAATCATCTTGTACAAGCTTTTAAATTAATAATTGTCTCAAATCTTGTCATGATTGAATTAAAAGCTTATTAGTATGATTTTTATATTTTAGAACTTCAAACATCATTCTTTAGCACCATTATGAAATTTTCTATACAACAACTACTTTTGATAACAAGTAATCTTGTTAAAATAAAAGTAAGCTTCCAACTTTAACAACCAATTAATAAATCTCTTCTTTAAAAATCTTCCTTAAAAGAAAGGAATCTCATCAAATTTAGAGATGCATCTATGAATAAAATGACCATGAATGAAGTCTCCAGTACTTCGTCTATCATAAACACCATTGTCCATATAAATATGATGTCTATATGAGTTTAATAGGAATAGATCCAGAGTTTAGTTCACCTTAATATAAGTCTCCAAGCAATCCCTTTCATCATCATTATTCATGTTTGTGTCTGTTATTAGTCAAACTAGATGCTAAGCTATTTGACATTTGTGTCATTGTTTGCTCTAAACAATCTAGCTTCTGTGATTGAGTTCCTTAAGCTATCTCCTGAGCCATTATAGTGTCCTAGATGACCTTCACTCTTACATTACTCTTAAATTTGGGTTCTTCATCGTATTGGAAGATGAATTTAAGGAGAAAGAGGGATACCTAACCAAAACTTTTTGTCTCTACCAAAGCTGAACCACCTGAAGCTAAGGTTGAAGCCTCTATGGGTTTCAAAGGTAAATCTAACACTCAACCTAAATGTACTCGGGATGTTAAATGTTCAAGTGTCAGGGGCTTGTACATTACGCTTTAGAGTGTTCAAACAAAAGGATAATAGTGATGAGAGACAATGGTGAAATGGAATTCGAGAGTGACAAATCCAATTGTGAAAACATGCCACCATTTGAGGATTTTACTGAGGATGAATTGGCATTACTTGTTAAGGAGTTATTGGTTATAAAGCATACACTTCAAGTTTAAATCAAGAAAGATAAAAGTGATTATCAAAAGGAAAAAAATCTTTCATATGCGATGTTTTGTACAAAACAAGGTGTGTAGTTTAATTATAGATAACATAAGTTGTACTATATGACTAGCACTACTTTTGTTAGTAAACTAAATTTGTGTACTGTTAAGTATACTAGACCTTATAAATTGCAATGATTGAATAATGGTGAAGTGAAAGTGACTAAACAGGTTATGATTTCATTTTTTATTGGGAAATATTTTGATAAAGTTTTGTGTGATGTGGTACAAATACAAACGAGTCATATCTTATTAGAGAGATCATGACAGTATGATAGGAAAACAATTCATGATGGGGTTAAAAATAGGTATACCATTGTAAAAAAAATAGTAAAATAATCATTCTTGTATCTTCTACACCCAAATAGGTGATGAGAATAAGGCTACAAGAAGAGAAAATCAAGGTAAGGAACATGGGGAGAGAGGACCATCTGATTTTACCAGAACCTAAAACACTATTACAACCCATTTAGCCACTCATCCAAATATAAACAAACATTCTGCCAACACTCTAAACAAATCATACCATTTGATCACCACCTAAAAACACCCAAATCTGACCGCGAGAGGAGGTAAGATAAAATGAGTGAAGAAAATCGGTAAGTATGATGAGAATTATATGGAAAAAAAACAACACAATTTCTATGTTAAAGAGGGTGAGGTCAAATCTGTATTTTTCACTAATAAGCCAATGCTTTTACTTGTATATAAGGAGACTTACTTTAATATTAACGATCTTGATCACGTTATGCCTAGTGTTGTTGTTTCTTTGTAGCAAGAGTTTAAAAATGTGTTTCTTGAAGATATCCCTAGCGGATTACCACCTTTGAGGGGAATAGATCATCAGATTGATCTCATACTCGGGGCTGAATTCCTAATCTACCAGCCTATAGAAGCAACCCTGATGAGACAAAGAAGCTTCAAAAGCAAGTTGATGAGCTAATGGAGAAGGGGTACATTCATGAGAGTATAAGCTTGTATATTGTGTCAGTGTTACTTATACCTAAAAAGGATGGAATATGAAAGATATATGTTGATTGTCGAGCCATTAACAATATAATGACAAAGTATAGATATCTCTAAAATTTATTTGAAAAATGGATACCATTAGATTAGGATGAAAAAAAGATGATGAGTGAAAAATTGCATTTAAGAATAAGTATGGTTTGTATAAATGGTTAGTGATGTTGTTTGGACTTACAAGTGCACCTAGTATTTTTATGTGTTTAATGAATCATGTATTGGGTGCGTTTATAAGTAAGTTTGTGATTGTGTATTTTGATGATATTATGATCTATAGTAAAAACTTAAATGAGCATCTTGATCATTTGTGTAATATACTTAGTGTGTTGCGTAATAAGAAAGTGTATGCTAATCTTAAGAAGTGTACTTTTTGAATGGATAAAATTGTATTTCTTAGCTATGTTGTAATTGCATAGGGTATCGAGATGGATGGGGAGAAAGTTAAGGTCATCCAAAATTGGCCTTTACCAAATCGATAAATGAGGTAAGAAATTTTCATGGGTTAGCTAGTTTTTATAGGTGTTTTATGAAAGATTTTAGTACATTAGCTGCACCCTTGAATGAAATTGTTAAAAGTCAGTTGGGTTTAAATTGGGGGATGAACAAGAATCGACTTTTGCTTTTTTGAAAAAAAAATTATGTTTTGCACCTGTTATAACTTTACCCTATTTTATAAAAGCATTTGAAATAGAATGTTGTTATACCCTAATTTTGACCCATTTCCTTTTAATTTAATTTTAAGAGGATTAAAATTTAAAATTAAAACATCAGTGATTGATTTTGATTAAAGGTGTGATTTGTCAACTTGTAGAAAAACTAGAGATTATAATGTGTTTTTGTTATTTTCTCTTAATCTTCAATTTAAAATTATTATTAAGATAATGATAGTTATCTATTTTTAAATTTAATTTTAAATTCTAATCAAATTTAAATTTCAAAAAGAAAATAAAAACTTTGTTTTCCATATATTTTAGGACTCTTGTATAAATACAGATGCATTGTATATATCAAAAGGAGGGATCACAATACACGGAAAAAAACCCTAGCTCCCATTTCACCAACAGAGCCACCATCTTGTCTCTATCACCACCGCAGCCATTTCACTCCCAAACTTTACGTTACCACACAATCCAAGTAACACTGCGAAAGGTTGCAGACAGAAGAGCCTCAGTTAGACACAGAGAGTAAGGTAGAATCCCTGCTTTTGTTTTTCCTCAAAGTCTTCTTAATAAAAACCCATCAAACAGATTGACCTTAAGAAAGAGATTACTGACTAAAAAAAAACAGATTCAGGCCATTCTTAAGACCGTACAACTCCCTTTTTTTTGCTCCACCACTTTCCCTCTTCAGATTCGAGCTAGGTCTGGGTCCTCGATGTTGCTTGAATCCGAAACTCTATTGCCCATTAAGATATAGAGGACTGAAAAAACAGGGAAGATATTGAATTTGGTGTTTGTTTGGGCTGATGAGGGAATAAAACTTAAAGTTGACGTGCCTATTATTTTCGAAGGAGAAGAAAATTGTCTTGGTCTTAAGATAAGACCAGCAGCCACACGTGGATTATGCTCCCCTCCACTGTCCAAGCCAGCTAGGAGTCCATTGCATATAAAGCACAAGCCTCCCATCTCCCTTAGATTTCAGATCATTTATTTTTTCTGTATTTTCTATTAAGCCAAGAGTAGCCATCACACTAACATTGATTAGGAACAACAGTCTTGTCCAAACTGGGAGCAAAAACCATGTCTCGATCGTGAACATCATAAGGGTTTTCAACCGTGATCAGCTCCTCCACATCTTAATCGATGTTGCTCCGTCTCTGTTCTTCCCCGTGACAGTAGCTCCAACCGGCAGCCACTTCCAATAGCTCTCCCCTGTTTTAACCGTGAGAACTAGTACACAAGCCAACTCACCAATCTCCCGCACCAGCTCCAGCAACTGTGAGCAAGCTCAAGCTAACAACAGTAGAGGGATTTCCTCTATCTCAGTCATAGGTCACACCTTTTCTTCTCCTTAATCGAATGCCAGCCTCCAACCGACAATAGTAGCACCCTGTAAACTCCAATCAACAACAAGAGTTCTTCATTATTGCCTTGTGACCTCGTCTCCAGAAACAAACGTCCCACACTAGAACCATAGCTTTGAAGGAAGAAATGACAACAAAAATCAAAACAGAAGGACAAAGACATAGAGGAAAACTAAAAGAGCAAAAATAAAATAAAAGACTTTTTACATTCCTTTAAAGCACCATCAACCTCTTCTCCAACAGCAGCAGACGAGGTGAACTCTTCTTTTCCCTTCATTGGAAATTTAATTAGCTTATCCGTGTAATTCACGCACGCCTACTAACAAAGGGTGGCTTGTCACTAGGTTAGGCAATGACCAAGCTCAGTCGGCTGGATCAAGCCTAAATTAATTGGGCTATTCAGCCCATAAAAAAAATAAAAAAGAAGATAGGAATTGTTGAGGCTAAGTTGGGCTTCATCCCAACTGATTCAATTTTTTTGAGCTAAAAGTGTGTTTGTCATAACATATTTTTATATTCTTTCTTTTTAAATTCACTCTTAATTATTTTGATATCTAAGTCAAACAAGTCTTTTTAGATATCAAAAAGTTCTGAAAAAAAATTTTGAGAACCCTTTTAGATTTATTTGTGGGTCCCTTGTTTTTGGGTTATAGACTTTTACTATGAAATACAAATCTGATATGCGATACATATCTATCCTTTTCTATTTCTCTAAAAAATAAAAATAAAAGATATGTTTTGCTTTCAATCCAAATTTTACTGATTTATTCACTGATATCAGAGTTAGGAATATCATACTTTTTTTGTTACGTAATATTTACCAACGCTAAAGTTGAGATTATTTGTAGTTGAATATTTATTAACGCTAGAGTCAGGAATATTATAGGTAGACCATCAAAAGCATAATACAACCAATCTTTTGCAACTTCAAACAAAATCAACAATGCATCCTACCTTAGGTAGAACGTTTTAAGGGTGATAGTATCTTCTCTTTTACATAATTAGTTCCATACTGTAAAATCTTTGTTGACCAGTTAGGGTTTCTAGTGACCATAATACTAGGTGGCGACTCCTTAAACCAGACATTTCCTTCATCTAAGAACAATAAGTCATATATTTGTTCTTTCACTAGGAAATTTTTAAACGTCACTGCGATGTCGGGTGCGATTAATGTGATGCATCTGGAATAGGAATAGGAGTTGTGTTAATGCAGGATCGAAGACCCATTGATTGTTTTAGTAAGAAGTTAAGTGGAGTGAGTTTGAACTATCCCACTTATGACAAATTATTATATGTTTTGGTAAGAACGTTTGAGACATGACAGCATTACTTATGGCTAAAACAGTTTGTAATCTATTCAGATCATGAGTTCTTGAAACATCTGAAAGGACAACGTAAGTTGAATAAAAGACATGCAAAAGGGGTTGAATTCATTTAGACTTTTTCTTACGTAATCAAGTATAAGTAAGGCAAAGAAAACATAATGGTTGATGCACTTTTGTGCAGTTATGTTCTTCTAAACACTATGAGTACTAGATTGCTAGGCTTTAAATATGTGAGGGCATTGTATGCTAATGATTCTGACTTTGCCAAAATATATAATGCATGTGGACATTTGGCTTTTGACAAGTTTTATTTGATGGATGATTACTTTTTCAAAGAGAATTGATTGTATATTCCTGCTAGTTCTTTGCATGAATTGCTTGTTCATGAAGCATATGAAGATGGTTTAATGGGTCATTTTGGGGTTGCAAAAACTTTGAATGTATTACATAAACATTTCTATTGGCTAAAAATGAAAAGAAATGTGTAGTGAATCTGTGAACAGTGCATTGCATGTAGGAAGACAAAATCTAAAGTACAACCATATAGACTGTATACACCATTGTATGTACCTATCAAACTTTAGGTAGAAATCTCTATGAACTTTGTTTTAGGTTTACCTATGTCAAAGAAAGGTAGAAACTCTATTTTATTATAGTTGATAGGTTTTCTAAAATGATGCATTTCATTGCATGTCATAAGATAGATGATGCATCTCATATCACAAACTTGTTCTTTATGGAGATTGTATGTTTGCATGACATTTATAGGAGTATAGCTTCAAATTATGATGTTAAGTTCTTTAGCTATTTTTGGAAGACTTTGTGGAGGAAGTTGGAAACTAAACTCTCTTTTTTTATAACTTGTCATCTTTAAATTGATGGGGGGAAATGAGATAATGAATAGAAATTTATCACATCTTTTGCATGTTATTATTCAAAAGAATTTGAAAAGTTGGGAAGAATGTTTGTCTTTTATTGAGTTTGCTTATAATAGAATTTTACATTCGACTATTGACTTTTCTTCTTTTGAAATCGTTTATGGGTTTAATCCACTAACTCTTATGAATTTAATTCATTTACCTTTGGAAGAAAGGGTAAGTTTAGATGGTGAAAAGAAGACAAAGATGGTGAGAGAACTCCATAAGGGAGTTCAACTACAAATAAAGATAAGGAACAAGTTGTATGCTTCCAAAGCAAATAAGGGGTATTAATTGGTTGTTTTTTTAACTCGGTGATTGGGTTTGGGTGCACATGCATACGGAATGGTTTCCTAACCATAGGACATCAAAGTTACAGCTTCGTGATGATAGTCCATTCCAAGTTTTAGAGAGGATTAATGACAATGCTTAAAAAGTTGATCTTCAAGGTAAGTACAGTGTTAGTGCTACCTTTAATGTTGTTGATCTTACTTTTTTTTACATAGGTTTTAATTTGAGTTCAAATCCTTTTAATGATATGGATATACCCATAAACACCAAGGACTCATTACATGTTTCAAATGGGTCCATCACAAGGTTCAAAACGAAGGCATTGAAAAAAAAAACATTGAATTAACTAGTTGTGCAAGTTTTAGTCAAGGCCGAACTTGGGGATCCTTGGAAGCATCAAGAGAAAGCTTTATTACATTTAATCCATATTCAAAAGGGACCCAATCCACCCTTATTTGGGCCATGAAGTTTTGGCAATAAGGCTGTCAATTTATATCAGTTTTGATCAACCTTGTTTTGTGATGTTTTCATGTGTTTTATGGTTTCCTATTATGTCTAAGAACATTAATTATTTCCTTTAAATATTAGAATTTATTAGTTTTATTTCTACTTCCTTGTCAGAAGAGGAGAAAACACAGTAAAGAAAACAAAGGAAGTCAAACTAAATTAGGAAATACATGTGGCAGCAAATTAAGTTATCTTATTGTGCAAGGAGAATAATTCAATAACTTAATTAGAACTCAATTATCTTTTATAGTATTGGAAGGATATCAAAAGGCGGCAAGGAAGAGCATTAAAGGCGACATCCTTTTCCTTCTAAAAGAATGATAAATATAAGTTTGAGATCAAAATTCTATTCTAACTTGGAAACCAAAAGGGCAATAACTTCTCTTTTAGTTTTTAGGATTAATAGACAACATTATAGGCTATAAATAAGTCTTGTATCGGACCTATAATGTTTTATTTTCTTTTTCTCTTCTCATGGCATAACAAGACTTAGACTTTGAGTTTTTTAGCTATAGCTCAAGGTTTGTTTGGGCTTAATTAATATCTTTTTTCAGCTAGGATCCAAGACTTTTTTGTATTAGGATTTGGGCTTACTAATAAAGGTTTGGGGTCAATTTTTATAAATTAATCAATTCAGCTTACAAGGGTAGATCCATGAAGGTTAATTTCTCAGAACTATTTAAACACATGTAAAGCCTAAAGTTCAGCACCTTTGATGAATAATACTTCTAAACTTTTTAGTTTAACATATGAGAGATTTTTGTATTATATAGTTCTTGAACAAACTAAATCTGACTTATTAAAGATTACTGTCTTCGTGACACCATTCAACTTCATTCAAATAGTGTTAATGCTTTGAGACATGTTTATATTATGTTACACTCTTATCAGATCTTTTTTAGCTTTTCATGATCAGATCTTAATCTTAATTGTGGGTTGTGTGACCATTATATCACACTCATATTCACTCTCTAAAACGAGTCCTTAACATCAAGATCAAATTTTTTTGCTGCTAGAATATAAACAACAATAGAAATAAAATAAAGTCTATGATTGAAACTTGAAATTCTCAAATAATAAAGACCAAATAATGTAAAAATCTAAAGAATTATAAACCAAATTGTACTTTTTTGTGCCTCATGAACAATAAAAATAAAATGTTATATTGCTTTCTTAATTTTGATCCTTATTTTTTTAATTTTCTTTGGCCAACAAAATAATTTTATTTTTCATAAAATTAATGATTAATTCACATAGTAAACACTCTCTAAAATCTCAGGCATGCAATAAAACTCAAATAAAACTATATTGGGACACATAATTAGATACAAGCATCAAGTGCAAAAATCAAATAGTAATAGAGAACAAAAAATAAACCCTCAACCACAATGTTTACAATAGAACCTATAGTAAGTGGTTATTTTTTATTTTTTTTCATAATTTAACTTTAATATTGAACAAATTAGCAACTCCTTTTTACTAGTTATATGATTTAACATTAGGTTAATGCATAAAATCCAAAGCTTGCTGGATTTAAATAGATGATGTAAAATCCTAAAAGTTGACCCAAAACAATCAAACTTTCAAAAATGAAAAGAAAAAAAATTATGTGAGCTAATGAAAAATAGCATGAAACTAGTCAGTTGACCAGCACTTCACCGTGAGTCAAATAAATATATCAGTGTTATTAACATATTTTTTGACATTGAGAAAAATAATGTAATTGTGAATTGAAAAGCCCATACTTACATATAATAAAATAAAATAAGAATCATCTACGTTAATAAATACAAAAAAAGTTGTTAATGCAACACCGTGTGTGGAATCATAAGTTAATTTTTAATATAGTACAAAAATAAGATAATGTTGCGAGTGTGTTTCACTTTATTATGATTTTTTAATTAAGAAACATAAAGACATTGTTTTATACTAAATGAAATAAATTTTAATATATATGAACTAATAAAATTGAGAAAGAGGTGGTAATGCCAACCAAATTATAAAATAAAAATTTAATCATTTTCAAAAAATTAAAAGATAAATAAGTATGATATTTAACCCCAATTTTTCTTTTTAATGTACATGCTTCTTCTTTTTAACTTAAAGGTCACATTTTTTGATGAAGAACAAGTAATTTTTATTTTTATAAATACATCATGAAAATAAAGCTTATTTATATAAAACATAAAAAAA
>Ga0325404_1007672_pt1 | contig 11235 bp, 12 predicted proteins | sample PopdelMetagenome_18_FD_205664 | JGI IMG/M metagenome (GOLD analysis project Ga0325404, IMG submission 205664) | Populus deltoides microbial communities from Bellville, Georgia, United States - Xylem-Control-R1 | ecosystem: Host-associated > Plants > Phyllosphere > Stem > Wood/Secondary xylem...
TATATATATATATATATTCTCAAAAGGCTACTTACTCTGTACAATGAATGTTATTTGTGTTCGAAAAAGGGTATTTCATTATAAATAAACAAAAGATGAACAGATAAGACTTCATGGTGGGTTTGACCAAAAAATACAAACAAACAAATAAGACTTCAGACTCACGTGCCCGGTTCCTTGTGCGGTAGTTCGTTAACATTTCTTTTCTTTACCCATGGACAATCTACAATCTATCTGATCCACGTTGGGAAAAAAAATCAGAAAAGTGTGTTTTTTTAATATAAGAAAATCTTAAATATAAATTAAATAAATCAAGAATTATTTACACTTTTATATATATATATATATATATATATATAAAGTAATTAAAAATATTAAAATAAAAAAACTGAAAAATAGATAAGGATCAAAATATTTAATCTTGGAACATGAGTTATTTACTTGTTTATCTAATAACTTTGTTTATTAAAATTAATTTTTTATTTAATTAAATGTTAATAAAAATAGATACATGTATAAAATTAATTGAATAAAATTAAAAAAATATTCAAGATTGCATATATTATAATAAAAATATTGTTATTTTATATGAAAACCCAGTAAAAACAAAATGATATCTATCCAAAGAATAAATTGAAAAGTTGAGATAGATGTGGATGTAGATATCTAATATTAAAATACAAGTCATAAATCCAATTATATTTAATAACATTGTTTAATGAAACTAAAGTTTTATTTAATAATAAAAAAAACACGCCTACATGATGATTGAATAAGATTAAAAAAAAGAAATTTAAGTACAATATCTCCTGATATCATAAAAAAATGAAAATATATTTGTAAATTAAATAAAAATTTAAATTATATTTTATTAAAAAATCAGAAGATTTTGTAAATAAAAAATAAAAAAAATTCAACATTAATAAAACTAGAAGGGAAAAAAAGTAAATAAATCAAATAAACAAAAAAAAAAGCTCAACACGAACCCTCCTCGTTACATGATTTCTTCTTTGTATAGATAGTTATAGAATCTATGAGGCAATTATTTAGAAATATATTTTGTGCAACAGCCCTTCCTATCTGATAAAAAAAAATTCCATGATCCTGAACCGATTTTATCTATCTAATAAAAAAGAATTTCATGATCCTGAACCGATCTTATCTGGGATCTCAAATCCCAAGTTTGTCTATGAATTTCAGGCAACCGATAAAAAATTGCCACTGCCATATGCCATAATGAATCGTGGACGACAAATGGCATGGGCACCTTTTAAAAACCGTTTGGAACTATGTTTCCGACAGATAATATTTTCTTATAAAATATAAATCGAAAAACAACCACTATTATATTCTAAAAAAAATACCCACTTTGAGGGTTAACTAAATAAATATTGTTATTACTTTTGAATTTGACTGTTTAAAAAAACGTACATAAACGGGCTCTTACTCCCTTAGTAAAAGACAACTCTCTTTTTTTTTCTCAGAAAATAATTATCTCGCCAAAACAAAAAAGTACAAAAATTCACTTTCCTTTATGCTAACAATAAGATACATGCGATTACAAAAGCTAAAACTGTATGTACAAAGTCAGTTGAAATCACAAATGCCTCTAGTATTGAATTTTTTAGATTTTTAGTTAAACAAATCCTATACTTTCCTTTTTTTCCTATACAGAATTTTGCGAATCTCCCATCTGTTGCAGGCATACCTTACTTCCCCTTCAGACGTCCTCCTAGTGCGCATTTGCACGCCAAAAAATTAATGTACACAGCGTCTTCCAAATGTTAACTCTTTTGTCGAAGCTCTGATACAGATAAAGAACCGAGGAGTCCATTGCAATAAGAGAGCTCCAAAAAGGGAGTTGCACGACTGGGAGCCCTCCAACTCCCCAAATCGAAAGTAATTTCTCCATTTGCATGGGTTCCATAGCAAAACAGAGGCACCTCATTGCAACTTCGTATGCAAAAATCATCTCGATGCCACCAACCACTTCCTGGCATTCAAGCAAAATCCAAAAGTATATGCAATGTACCCAGTGATCACCAGACGATAAGCTTAAATGAGACCAGATATTATGGCATCTAACAATAATTTCTCACCTTTGAACCAGGAAGCTGGTCCCTTGAGGGTATGATCTCCCACAACCTACCCAAAAGCACCCCCAACCCTTGTAGATATTGCAGGAATAAATTCGACCAAACAGATATGCTGCAAAAGCAATCATCTTGACTTGTTTAATCAGTTTACCTTCGCCATTAGTGCAGCGCCACTTTTTTGTTTCACATTCTGTTCAGCAGAAGTAGCTGATGAGTTTGGCAGGTGTGCATCAAAATGAGTAGAGCAAGGTTCAAAAGGCCTTTCTGGCAATAGGAGACAGCATCACAAATTCAGGCTATATATATGGCAACGCTACCCCAAAGTTCAAAATGAATTTGCGGACAACTACCAGCACTTCTATGAGTCCCTCTTTCCTACGATTGCTGATGAACCCTGCTTCTTCTGTATACCATATTGCCAGGCATCTCTTGATTTATCACCTGATTGATCAAATTCATCAAACGAACTGTCCATTGCTGGCTTAAAAGGCCTGTAACTACCATTCCTGGAAATTACAGATGCACCTGAATTCTCATCATCCTCTGATGGCATCCTTGATTTGGATTCCATGTGCATATCAAATGATCTGTGTCTTGGTCCACCTAACTTCAAACCCCTTACATTGGAAGAACCTTTCCCCAGTACTCCTTTTGAAACTATAAAGTCTTTGGGGAGGGAGTCCATATTCATATAACAGTTTCTTGCTTTAGCATCAGAAATTAATGCAGCCCAGTCATCCGATTGCACAAGAGAACTGGCATTCCCCATGACCTGTTGAGAAATCAAGTTCGGTAACTTGTTAGACACAGCTAGTGGGTGATGGCACAAATGACAAGCTAAAAAATGAAATGCCAAAGAAAAAAAAGAAGTGTGACAGAGAGTGCAGGTGAAAAACAAAAGACAAATCATACCCATAGAGCCCTTCTGGCACGGGTAAGAGCAACATTCATTCGGCGGATATCAGAAACAAAGCCAACACCGTGACTTGAGGCCCGTACACAAGACATAATAATGACATCACGCTCCTGGCCTTGGAAAGCATCGACGGTATTAATATAGATATCTTTCCCTTCTTCAGACTTTAAAACAGCTAAAAACTCTTGCTGGAGGCATTTCAACTGCAACTTATATGGAGTTATTATGCCAACCGAGATTCTTCCCATGCCCAAGGATTTTAAAGATTTCTGAAGATGCTCATACAACTGAAGACAAAATTGTGCTTCATGAACGTTCTGATAAGATACTGATCCACCTCTGTGTGACTCCCGCCCATGAGTAACATCATAGAACAGATAAGGTCTAAGTAAAGGGTCCTTGTAGTATGTTTCATCAGGTAAATTAGCAACACTTTCACTGTCAGTGAGACGTCCTTGGTAAAAGTACCGTGAAGGGAAATCTCGTATTTGAGGATGCATCCTATATTGTACAGACAATAACATTGTTGGGCACCCTGCTTGCTGAAACCTTTCGAAAAGACTTCTACTGTATAACAAGGTTCCAGCTGCCTTACTGATAACTGTTGCAGGAAGCTGCTGAGGATCGCCAACAAGAACGCACCTTGCAGCACCAAGTGCGAGTGGAGGAAGAGCAGCTACTTCGCTGGCTTGAGCTGCCTCGTCAATAACTACCATATCAAAACCATGAGTGAGCCGAGAGAACAACTTGCGACCACTGCTTGAGACAGTAGTGAAAACAATCTCAGCCTCATTAGCAAAACTTGCCTCGAGACTAGCACGGGCTTCTTCCAGATTAAAATTGCTACCAGCACGAAATCTGGGTTCTAAAATGAGAAGACGAGAGATCTCAACTAGAACTTTATCCCTGCTTTCAACAGCAGCTGCAAGGTTCTGAAGTAATGCATCTCGGTTTTGGTCCCTAGCCATGAGAATATCAGGATCAACACCAACAGATCCTTGGGAACGACCGTCCACTGCTGCAACATTAAGCTTATTTTGAAGGTCAGCGATGTGTGCCGAGAAATAAGCTTCCTGAACTCTTAAATCTTGCATCCATTTTGAAATTTCTTCGCGGCTCTTGATTAAAAGTTGTTCAGTTCTCCGCTCAACAGAAACTGCCTGAGCAGCACGTGATTGTGAATCAACCCCAACTCTGGCCACATCAGGCCTGTAAACTTTCATCTCACCATCAATAAATCCACGATCAAGAACACGTGCAAGAAGTTCATCAGTTGCGGCGTTAGAAGGAGCACAGACTAACATTCTGGGCTTTGGACAGAGTTTCGAAAGGGAGCGGAAGAGATTCTGGTCCATGTTATGAAGAACTTCATCAATTGACCCCATAGCAATGTTGTCAGGATTGCTTTCATTGGCATGCTTATAACTCTGTGGTGCCAGTTTCTTAAGCAAAGAGGTATAGTAATGCTGATACTGAACCAGATGGATGACATTTAGCATTCCCCAGACTGTATGTGTCTTACCTGTCCCTGGAGGCCCTTGTACAAGAGTAAAGGGCCACGGCTCTTGCCTCTTAGTTACCCCACTACTTGTACCAGCAGCAGTATGCATTGCAGCCCACTGGATTGCAGCCAGCTGGGGTCCATTGAATGTCCTACGCAAATGGTCAACAAAATTCTGTGTAAAGCATTCAGGCATGGCTGGGGTCTGCTGCTCATATTTTGGGAAGTGATCTGGACTGGGCTTTAGGATTGCAGTTTGCATCTACCAGGATGGAAATAAAACTTTTAGTTTCCTGTGTTTAGAGGTGTATGTATTGAATATGAAGCAAAGACAAAACTTGGGTATTCATAAAGAAAAATTTGTTACCTGTAAATTAAGACGGCAAAATGCATGCAAAGCAACATACTCCCGCTGGGTGGTTGCAAGCGAGCCAAGGACAGTCAAATACCAGGTGCCTCTGGGTTGAAATTTCCTCAAAATATGATCCTCATCAACCTTTCTGGTGAAGAAAAAAACATAGAACAAGCAAGCAAATACAAATTATGAAATACAGAGGAAAAAGACTGATAAGATAAAGAATTCTGGTGACTTAAAATCATTCAAAGCAAGCATAAATACCACAAAACAAATTGAGATTTCAGAAATAACCTGTGAGGATCATAGGAGTCCCCTACATAAAAGTGAAGGATTGCACCAAGAGGATCACGAGAATCCAAAGGGATATGTCTTCTAACAGTGCCAGCCACATGTCCACTGATCTCAGGCTCTTCTTCATCTTCATTTGATGACGAGGAGTTGTTTCTCTTGGATCTTACTGCTTGACAAGAAAAATAATCTTTGCATATCAGAAAACCAAAATGCACTTCTGTCAATTCAACCAAGTCATAACAAACCTATTCTAGCCCTTCGAGTAGAAAGAACTGCAACATCACCCTCCTTGAATGTCCACTTGCACTCATTTACTGGAAGAACGATGACATCATACCATCCTGTGGTCACAAGTATTTTTCAATCAGTCAATAAAACAGGACAGATATACACCACTACACTAATAATTTGACACGATACCTCTTTCCCGCCTTTCAATGCTCTTTATACGAACCATAACATGAGCATTGGTTTCAGCTGACTCCTCCCAGGTGCTGTAAAGTTGTGCTCGGCATTCCTCAAAAAGCAAAGGCTCAAATACTTTTACATATTCTTCCACAGACTCAAAGTGACCAGGAACACATTGGAGCTCAGAGTCCTCTGGTGCACAGTAATAAAACAAAATAAGATTCAAATAATACAGGGACCAAAAAACACATGGAAAAAGGACACAGCTCTCAGAAAAAATATATGGAAAGAATCAACATCCGCGTATTTTCTCAACGGATATATACAAGGTGGTTAAATAGGAAGTAGCTGCATAGAATCAGCAAAAACATATGTTTAACGTTTTGATCACCTCCTGGGAATACATAAATTGGCAAGCAAACCTCTATCAAACTTGTTTGCTTCTATTTAGAAAAATTATGCAAATAGAAAACAAAAATGAAAAAAATGCACGTGCAGCCCTGCCAAAAAGGAAAGAAAAAGATGATGGCTGTAAATTTAAATGGCAATAACTAAATAAACCACAAGTTTATTCCATCCAAGAGGCTCTCCAACAGTTGGACCCCGCCAACCACACGTAGCCATGAAATCTCCTCTGGTATGCATGGCCCTGGCCCCGAGCAATACAAACATCAGCTTTTACTCATTAAGGAGGAGCACAAAAAAAACCTAGCTGATCCACAATTCTCTACTGTGAGAGAGAAACTGGAAGATGATACAAAATCCACATGGCCAAATATTCCAAACTAGTAAAAACAATATAGGAAACAAAATCAGAGATGAAACTAATTTGTCCAGCATTTATGAGTTACTGACTTGCAAACTCTTCTGGATACATCTGTAATCTGTCCTCTACTATTTGTACTTCTGACCCCCTCCTAAAGACTTGAAACAGATGCAAAATGCATCACTATTGTGAGATAGAAACTGGAAGATGATACAAAATCCACATGGCCAAATATTCCAAACTACTAAAAAAAATATAGGAAACAAATCCAGAGATGAAACTAATTTGTCCAGCTTTTATGAGCTACTGACTTGCAAACTCTTCTGGATACATCTCTAATCTGTCCTCTACTATTTGTACTTCTGGCCCCCTCCTAAAGACTTGAAACAGATGCAAAATGCAGGTCCTATGTTCTATCTCTTTGGCCCAAAAACCAAACAGTCACAGATAACGCATATAGCCATATACATGAATGGATATGTATTTATTTTGTTTAATACCTGGGTGATGCCAAAACTTCTCATTAGTCACCTCCCGTATGAGACGCTCCACTGATGTGTCCTGATAGGGGGTACTGGCTACAGTTGGCTTTTTCACAGGAAGGTATTTCTTGTTTCCCAACTTTGAATCCATGGAACTTTGGCTGGTAAGAGCAGGCTTCCTGTTAGAGAATTGTGAATTTTTTGGCTGCCTTAAATCAGCAGGATGCTTCCACGAACTCTCGGCAGGCTGTCTCCATGAATTCTGTTTTGGGATAGGTGGCAGGGGTGAGTCTACAGAAAAATCAGAGTCGCCATTCACTTTCCTATTCTTAGCTGGTTGTACGGAATTTACATTGCCAGTACATTCAGATTTGGGTAGACAAGACTCCACAGAATTGCCGCCACCATTACATAGCAGATCAGCTTGTTTCTGATCCTTAATTATAGGATGGCTAGGCCTTTCTCCAACACGTTCAGCAGGTGGAGGACCATTACGAACTTCCTTCACAGAACGAGTGACAGTTGGCTGCCTTCTTGGTGTTGAACTTTTCATGCTTCCAGCTTGCTTGGCTTCATCTATATTAATCAACATGGTCTGTCTATTTCGCTTTTTACCCAGCATTGCTTCTTTGTGTTGGTCTATCTTCCTCTTTCCCAGATTATTTGAAGACTTAAGTGCATGGTTTGCTTCCATACCTCTAACTTCACATTGTTTTGAGACTGAGGCAATTTCCTCCTGACCATCCGTTGATACATCACCATTTGCATTGCCATTTGATTTTCGACTATTGTTACTTTTATGATCATTCTGACCTTGATCCAGTCCAGGTGAAACTTGGCCACTGCTTTCAGCATTGGCATTATCAATAACCTTAACACTGCTAGAAACATTCATGGAAACTGCACCAGAAGTACAGCCTTCTAATTCAGACTTTCCTTGATCTTGAGAAGCTTTGCCCTGTTCACACATACTACTGCCAGCACATGCATCAGCAGAGCCCTCTGCATCAGACCACTCACCTTCTTCTCTTTCAACGGCCTTAATGTCTGCAGAACCAGAAACTAGAGATGGTGCTTCTTTCTTATCATCATCAGTAATTGTTTTTGCTGGTGATGCAAACTTGGGATTCTGTTCCTCGGCCATCTTCTTTTCAAAACCCATTTCAGGGCCATAAGCAACCTTGGGTCGAACAAAAGGCTGAAAACCAGATACAGATGATGCATGTGAAAAGGCATGATTATTGTTTAATCCTTTGGGGTCCATTGATGCTACAAATAAGTCAGAATGGTGGGGATTTGCAGAAGGAAGTGCCTTGTGTGGCTGCAAGCATACAACATGATCGGTCTCCTCATCATCCTCAGCTGGGGGTTCATTAAGATCAAATACTAGCCTTCCTCGAGAACCCATTTCATGTGTAAATGCATACAAACTGAATCTTCTACACGAGAATATCTAATTACTCGAATATTTGTTTTCTTCTTATCAAAGAATGTCCACCTTAAAGGCATAAAAAGCCCCTTTACAAGTTGGTCAAAAGAGATGTACACAAGCACTGGATATCTGCAAATCAGATTCACAAAAAAATAAAAAAGAACGAAACAATAAGGAGCAATTTATTACACAAAACAGAAAACATGCAAGTACAAAGAACAGGTGTGATGGACAGTCTTCCTAATATTAAAAAACCATGTCAGCCTAAAAGCTTGAGCTTTCGAGTTAAACTCAATGAATGATTTTATATTGTTCTCTAACACACATCCTCAAGTGAGAGCCATTAGGGTTTGAAACGTGCACAAGCCCACCACTACCATGTGTTGAGATTCGATCTTTTAATTGCTTGGTCATTAAAGCTCCAATACCATGTTAAATAGTCATCTCACTCAAAACCTCAAGCAAGCTTTTGGGTGAAGTCTAATGAATGGTTTTATATTAATCTCTAACACCTAATAGACCCACAACTCCTGGGTAAAAAGGATTTGTGCTAAGGAGCACCCTCCAGTCAGGAATTGGGGCCTCACAATCACTAGCCAAGGTGTATTTCTCTCATGCCTAATGATGGTAGGTGGAACACTCATATTCAAATCCTTCTATTCTGACATCATCAGAAACAAACTTCCCGGTAAAAATTAAAGACTTGTACAGAATATGCATATGCAATGTTAATCCCATCAATATGTACCCAACACAATTGCTTCCACTCAGATTTATTAATGCCAGAAAACCTAGCAGTCTCAACACGTAATCCAAGTTTCAAATAAACATATGAAAGCAACCACGTTCCATGTACAAATTAGAACACGATGCAAGGCATAAAGCACGCAAGGCCTCAAGCCTAAAGCAGGCAGTACAAAGGGAGCGAGCAAGGATTTTCTTTAAACTTGCTAACCACACCTATATTATTACTCATGAAAACAAATCCCACGATCTATATTTATAAGCACATATGCACATACATACAAAAAATCAAGCCATGCTTATCACAACAGGCTCTTGCTCTTTACAATACAAATTGATTATATTAATCCTATTTAAGAACAAACGCAACTCTAAAAGAAATCAGATGCTGCATGATCGTATCACAAAAAGAAATAACAAAATCAATTCACAGACACATTCTAACATTCAAGGAGGCATTCATATTACAAATAAAATTCCAACAATGTCATTTCACAAAACCAATTTTTAAATAATAATTATTATTATCAAAGCCCCACACCAGACTATAAACCAAATCTTATAAAACACCACCAAAAAAATAATTAAAAACCCTCCATTCCTTCACAGAGACAACAGAACAGCATTCACTCGCTGCTTTTTGATTAAATGGAATCACAAATCAAACCAGATCCAAAACCCCTAATTTCTTTGACTAATCCACTAATAACTCAAATCCCTAACTTAACCCTAAAAGCAATTCCTAGGGTTTCAATAACCAAACGAACTAATCGCTCCACGAAACAGCATCAGACCAATCATTACTTCGATCACCGCTCTTAACCTCCACAGATCAATCCTTATTAGCTCTCGCATAAATCCCCTAGTCAAACACGCGATTTATTATTTTATTCTAATTATAATCTCAATCTCAATCTTGAATTTCCTTCTTGTTCTTTGGTTCCAAAGATAAATACCACTTCGAACAATAAAAAAACAAAAAATTTAAAAATAAATTAAATTAATATAAGTTAAAAATGGATAACTGAAGTTGAGAGAGAAATTGTTTTTTTTTTACCTATTAAGAGCTGCTTTTGAATCTAACAAATAGTGTAGATAGGGAGGTTGGCTATATAGAGAGAAAGCAAGCGCTTAAAAGCGAATGCAAAAATATGAGAGAAGATAGTCTGTGGTTGTGGCTTTATATAGGAAATAACGAGACCCCTCTAACCGGCCGGTTTTTTCTCTGTTCATCAATAGTTTATTCCATAATACACAATTTTTTAATTATTTTTTTTTATCATTTCAATGCAATCATATTTACTGTAAATGCCCTTGTTTCCATTTATTTGCTTGGGATCGAGAATGATGGATGAGGGGTAATACGGGTACTCTGTAATTAATAGTTTTGGCAGGTAGGTTGTTTGCGTGCATAACACTTACACGGAAGAATCTTGTGCTTGAGCCAATAATGGACGTCGGTTCCGTGGCTAAGTGGGGCCTGGTGATTGCCACGTCTATATAGGGGCATCCATGGGTCTGATTGGCTATGTCTGCTGATTTTAAATAGGAGAGAGATACTAATAACCCACGTGCGCCGAAAGAAGAGGGAATGCACAGTCCTGTCATTTTGACAAATTCATGTGCTTAGGTCAGGAGTTAGGAGGTGTGTTTTCTCGAAATTGTCATTAGGGCATTGGAGAGTGTACTGCACGGTTGATTGGTGTGTGTGGGGGGAAGCACTGGGTTTTTTGTTCGTATTTAGGAAGGAACGCTTCTCATTGAGGTTTCTGTTGCTATCTGCAACTTGTTGGTTATTTGGTGAATTTACTGAAAATTTCACTTTTAGCCGAGCGTGTGTTTTGGCGTTGTCATGATCCGTGGGATGACAAGATAAAATGAACCGGGATGCATATGGCCCCAACAGGATGGCTAAGATGAAAACCAAGGGCCATTTCTCTGGATTAATTAGTATGCTGGTTAAAATTGTGTTTAAAAATATTTTTAAATTATTTTTATTTAAAAATATATTAAATTTATAATTTTTTATAATTTTAATATATTAATATTAAAAAATATATTTTTTAATATATATTCAATTAGAACATTTTTATAAAAATATCATACATCAAATTATTAAACACACTTAAAGTACTGTAGACCAATTAATCTTTAACAGATTAAAGTGGAGATGACTCGAGTTAGGGAATAATGCTGCTTGTTCAAAGTTAGAGGAGATATCCTCCGAGCTTATATTATTCT
>Ga0325404_1007677_pt1 | contig 11230 bp, 10 predicted proteins | sample PopdelMetagenome_18_FD_205664 | JGI IMG/M metagenome (GOLD analysis project Ga0325404, IMG submission 205664) | Populus deltoides microbial communities from Bellville, Georgia, United States - Xylem-Control-R1 | ecosystem: Host-associated > Plants > Phyllosphere > Stem > Wood/Secondary xylem...
TATTCTTCGAATGAACATGAAAAACATTGCTGTCATGGAAGTTGAATTTGGGGCAGCAGAAAATACTCATTTTTATAATTTCTTGTTGAATGGAAATGGAAACAAGTATTTGTGCAAGAAATGATATAACTTATCATACTTTGATGATTTGGTTTTGCAAAATCAAGAGGCTTGCAGAAGCAGAGGAGATCTTTGACCAGATAGAAATATAAACTTGAAAGAGGTATGAAAATATCAGATGAAAAACTTAATTCAAGTAACAACCGACAGACTAGCTCATGGCAGTCAATAATACTACTATCATCAGTAGATGAAATACACACCATCAACACCAAGATGAATGCAGTGAGAGAAGATTTGAGATTAACAGTACAGAACAATAACCAGTCATGTTCTCAATAGCATGGAAGGATTTCAATTGGTTTCGCAATTGGCGTAGGCCACAATGGGAGTTCAACATGGAAGACCTTTCCGTGACAAAAGGAATCTCTCACACCTGGAATCTTACCAGCCATTTTCAACTCTTTTGTCCGCGTGTTGAATGAGATGACATAAGTTTGGAAGTGCAAGTAGACAATATTCCCATCACTTGGATGGAAACCCAGCGGTTTTAACTTGTTCTCGCTACCATCAACGATTTCCTGGACCAAGGAACTTTCAGGGATCATTGCATTAAGAGAAACATGGTCCTCCAAGCTCCATTCCCCGTTATTATAATCCTTGAGTTTCCAAATATGAAAAGTCCGATCAATGCCCACACCTACCAATTCCATCAAACATAGAAAGCCCTGACGCACCCCAAAGCATTTTCCCATTGCGGGCAACAACCTGGTTTGCATATAAGAGCAATTGATGGAAGTGAATAGCTCTGGATTGAAGGGATCATAAGCAAAAATATGCTCACGATTGCACCAAACCAACTTCCCATTGTGTGCAACAACATCAGTAATCCACCAAAATTCGGAACCTTCGAGAACTGACCTATACCATTTTTTCGTCTCTGAACAATATGTCTTCATAACTATTTGCGTAGATTCTACTCTAGTGAAATGAACTACCCTAAATCGATATTTGCTATTAATAAAACTTTCTCCTTGACTATCTTCAAAATAGTAAGGTTCACAAACAAATCCCACCTTGTAATCATTCATGTAATCAGCTTCAAGCAAAGGGAGGGCAATCCATTGCATTGTAAATGGATTGCAGATATAATATTGCAACATTCCAATTTCAATCTTAGCTACACAGCATAACATCAAGTCATTGACGATAGCTGAGACCCTAACACACCCATTTCTTTCAGGGAGATAGCTGAGCTCAAATCCACGAAATTTGAACATGGGTTCATCCGAAAATGTGAACAGGACATTCCAACTGGGTTTACTCCAGTAACTGATGAGAAGAGCTGAAGGGTTTTGCTTGTAATGATGATTGAGATGGTGGATTATAAATCGACCAGCAAAATAAGGAGAAGATATTAGAGAATACCATTTTTTGCATACACACTTGCACAGAAACGCAGATTGAGTGGAGGGTAGCCTATGAAGAATTTCAATCAAGAGAGGTTGCAGATCATTAAGAGATAAACGGGACTGTTCTGATGAAGATGGGATATCTCTCCTTGTTCTTTTGTTGGAGCTGCATGACACAAGTGTTCGCTCTCTGCTTCTGCTTGGCTTCTCATCATCACCGGCCATGGCTCTTCTCTGTCCTCCTGTCCTCCCGCTATCTCTCGTCTCTCTCTTTTCCTTTACACACACACAACATAACAAAATAAACTAAATGGAAAAGCGTCCAAACAACGTTTATACTGTAGCTATAAACTCGTATTCACCGTGTATTTGAATAGTAAATTTATGATTTTACCTCTCAGATCATAAACAATTGGGCTGAATAGTAAATTTATGATTTTACCTCTCAGATCATAAACAATTGGGCTACTTAACGAGGATATCAAAGGTTTTTTCAATTTTTTTTTATGAACAAGTAAAAAACAAAAATATTCATGTAATAATTGTTTTTAGGTTTGGTATACAGAGGTACTTATGTTTTTTACTATTAAAATCACATTGATTTTACTTTATTAAAATCACATTGATTTTACTATTAAAGTCATCTCACATTGAAATAAAATTAAAAAAAAACATAACTTTGGTCCATGGTCATGGTTACCTTTTTCACGTTGTTTTTTATTTTTAATTTTTTTTGTTATTCTTGGATCAGGGTGAGGGGTAAATTTATAATTTAATGTTTAAATAATATAAAAAAATGATTATATTACACGCATAAGCACGTGAAAAAATATTATGGTATGCGTGTGATATCACCTAATAAAAAAACAACAGCTTTTGAATTATTTTAATGGACTCTCCATCCCTGGCTAGCGCTTATCTAGAACATACCTTCGTGTGTGTTATATGTGAAATTTTTTTCTTTTTTTCTTTTTTTTTTAATTTTTATGTCTAATCTTGAAAATTCTCAAAGCTACCCCTTAATTTGTTTTGCTTTTGTATTTGGCCCTTGTTTTTTTTCCTTCAAATTTTTATCCTTGATATTTTTGTAAAGTTTTAATTTTTTTTTAATTTTATTTTTCAATTGCAATTTGTCATTTGTGGTTTTTTTTACATTATGGTTCTTGTTCTTTTGATTTCTAATTTTTTTCTTAACTTTTTTTTTAATTTTTATTGGTTTTCAATTTTATCTTTTAATCTAAATTTATAGTATATATATTTTTTAATTTAGTCCTTATTCTTTTGATTTTTTAATCATTTTGATAAAGTTATTTTTTTCCTCAATTTCACACTTTAATTAAAAATTTATGGTTTCCCTCTAATTTATTTTTTTATTTTATTTTTTTATCATCATTCTTCTAATTATTATTTTTTATCCTTTTGTATGATTAATTTTTTCTTGCAGTTTCATCATTCAGTATTTGATTTATTTGGATTAGGTTTCACAGTTTTTTCATATATGGTGCTTCCAATCTAATAATTTAGATTTCAAATTTAAAAAGTTAACGCGTATCAACATTCATTTTTTGGCTTATTTTGTTTTCTGATTTTTTCTAGGATAACAAAATAAAACAGTATGTCTATGGAACCCCATTACAATAAATATTTATATAAGTTAAATTGGTCAAATCCAAAATTAAAGTAATTGTAAATTAACAAAAGCTAATATGCCTTGAAAAAAAAAAGTTTATCTAGAAAGAAAGTTATTGTCTGCTAGAACAATTTTTAGGTCATTTTATGAAATTGATTTGTCTTTTAAATTTCACATTTAATAAAACAATTATAGTTGTCATCTAATTTAGTTTTTTTATTTCAATTTTGATCATCATTTTTTTCATTGTAATTTTTTTTTTGAATTTTAGATCCTTTTATATAATTGATTTTTTTTTTAATTTCATTATTCAACATTTGATTGATTGGTGATTAAACTTCATCATTTTCTCTAAATAGGGTGCTTCCAGCATAATAACCCAGGTCAAAAGTGTTGTTATCTATTTTTGGGTCTCTGTAAAACAAGGAGAAAATACAAAAAAAAATATATTTGGAAAAAAACAAAAAACAATCATAACAATGAGAAAACGGATGCCAGAGCGCCTAAAAAATGGCTAAAAATTGATTTAGAAGGTTTGAAAATACAAAAATTAAAATTTGACAGTATATTGTTGACTGATGAGAGCCCTGTTGACAAAGAAAATTCAATTTGAGGAAGAAAAGTCCAACATAAGATGTTTATGGAGTCAATTAAATTTTATTGAAGGTTTAATTGAATTTATGAAGGGTTTGATTGTAAGAAATTTTGATTTTAAGTCAATTTGAGCTTTAATTGGAAGAAATTAAAGTTCTGGGGTCAAATTATAATTTTTAAGAGCTGATTTGGTCAAATCAAAGGCTTAATTGCATAATTATTGAAGTTTGATAGCCAATTAGGGACTTGATTGAAGAAAACCGAAACCAAAAACCATACTGGAAATGACACGTAAATAGAGGGCCTGGAATTGACTGAATCGGGGACTAAATTGAAAAAATTAAAAGTTTATTGATCAATTGAGGGTCAAATTGCATAAATCCAAGACCAAAGATCAACATGAAAAGAACGGCCAACGTTAGGGTTGACATCCGATTTTGGCGAGGACGCAGTTGAATTGATTTTTAAAATCAAAATTGTAATTGAGGATTTGATTGAACAAATCACAAAGTAAGGACCGATTTGGACTTTGACATGTTTTTAGCACCATTTTTTTAAAATGAAACGACGCATTTTGGAAAAAACAACGTCGTTTCATACACTAGGAACAAAAAAGACTTAAAAATGTTTTGAACAACAATGTGTATCCTCTTTCTTCCCCCGCACACAGACAGGGAAGAAGAAGCTTTCTTTGATATTTCCCCCGCTCTCTCCCCCCCAACTTTACCAAATACTGACAAGTCATACCCCTCCACACGCCCTACAATCATGTTGAAAAAAAGAAAAGGGAGCCATGCCCTCCAGAGAATGCCCCATGCCACCCTACCCTGCACAATGATGAGAAAGGACAGGGTGGCCCTCTCTCCTCCTTTCTGTAAATGCAGGGGAAGAGAGCAGAAAAAAAGGGGATACCAGAGTGAAAAAAAAAAAAAAGAAAAAGCAAAAAAAGAAAGGAAAAGGAGGGAAAAGGAAGAAAAGTGAGAAAAGAAAGAGTGACAGTAGAGAGAAAGCAGAGGGAAAGAAAGGGAACAGAGGGACGATTTTGAAGAGGTTTGAAAGAGAGAGCGACAGTAGAGAGAAAGCAGAGGGAAAAAAAGGGAACAGAGCGACGATTTTGAAGAGGTTTGAAAGAGAGAACAGAAGGGAGAGAAGAGAGAAAATGAACAGAGGGAAACAGGGGACAGTAGGGGAGAATAGGAGGCAGAAAGGAAGAACAAAAAGGAAAGGGATCACAGAAGAGAAAGGAAAGCACAATTGGGAGCCAGAAAGGAGAAGAAAAGGAAACAAAAAACAGAGGCAGAAAGAAGAAACAGAGCCATTCTACTAATAGTAGCATCACCAAGAAGAAACAAAGCCATTATACTAACGGTAGCATCACCACTGTTGCCTGGAGTCACTGATGGTGAGCCACAACACTGCCATCGATATTCTTCCTGTTCGCCGCCAGCAAGTCACCGCCAGCTCAGCCACCAGAGCCTCTTCTGTTCCAGGTAGCACTCTCCTTCTCCTTTTCCTGTTTATTTACTTGCATGCAGAACGTGCACTGTGCACGTTTCTGCAACAAGAAATATAATTAGCTAGATACTGTGCACGAGCACAGTAACCGGGTAATTATAATTGAGTGGTTACTTTACATAGCACAGTAAGCAAACCATGATTGTTTCGGGCTGGACCATTAGCCCAGCCCACGTGTCTTGGATGAGCCCAGCTTTATAAAAGATTTTTTGTTTTGGGCCGGTCCCGGCCCAATTTCATTGTGGGCTCACTACTACCCAGTGTCTTTTTTCCTTATTGGGCCGGTCATGGCTCACCTACTTTGGGGAGGCTTTGCTTGATCAAGTTGGGCTCAGCCCATATAATTGGGCTGGGCCCAAACCTAATCTAATATTATAATATATAATGTTATATCTATTGTATTTTTATTGTTATCTTTTTTTTAAAAAAAAAAAACCAAGGAAATTTCACAAAAATTTACAAAATCCTTCAAAAAAATTATGGTTTTCCAGCATATTTGTTTTCATCATTTTGGATTAATATTGGTTGGCATTTTTATACTGTAAAAATGCAAATCCGGTATTAAAATACCTATTTTTTTTTATTGAAATGTTGCAAAAAAAAAGTATTGTTTTCATGCATATGACCAAGTATCTCAAAGATACAAAAAAATCATATCATATTTTTATACACCAAAAATTCAAAAAATATATTTTAGCATGTATTTTAGTTTTAATAACTAGTTTATTAAGGTCATGAAAACTAGGTTAATATTTCAAAAAAATTATTTTTTTTCTTTTTAATATTTGTGATTATGAACTTACATGTAAGATGTATTCTCGATATTAAAAAGATAGTTTTTTTTATTGACGTTAGAATAGTTAGGTTTTATCTAACAAGATAAAGATTTCCTTATCGAGGAAGACTTATCTTAAACCATAGATTAACCAATAATTAAAAAATAAAACAAGACCTTAGTTTTTTATCAGACAATTAAACAATACATCAAACCTTAGATAAAGTGTATTTGGGGTGTTAATATCTCTCTTTACACAACCAGTCCTCGTGCTCAATCTCTGAGACCAATTAGGGTTCCTGGTGACCAAAATATTAGGTGACGACTCTTATTTTCTTATTCCACTAATAAAAGACAAGAATTTCTTCTCTTCCCCATTTCCATATTTGCCAGATAAATACGAAGAGTGAACAACCGTTGCGACAAAAGGTTTGAAAAGTTAATATGGGTTGACATCATTTTTTTTTTGACATTTTTCTTTTCTGATTTCATCATTAGATATATTTTTTTTTAGAATTGAAATTCATGATTTTTTTTTTATTTTCTATCAAGTTATTTTGATCATGAGTTTGATTGATTAACATGAGTTTGATTGATTTCATCAAGCTTTTTTTATAATTTAAGTCATGAGTTTGATTGATTAACATGAGTTCACTCGGCTTTTTTTATAAGGTTCTTTTATTTTTTAAAAGAAGAATTTTAATCTTTTCTTAAACATAATTTTTTTTTAGAAAAAAAATGAAGCCATGCGGCATAACATGAATCCATGTCTAGTTAGTTTCTATATTCTCTTCAACTATTTTTGTTATTTTTTTTTAAGAATTCATCCTTATTTTATATATATATAAATATAATAATTTAAGCCCCCTTACCTTTAAAGACCTTTGACATAATTCATTAATTTTAAAATTATTTTATAGAATTAATTTAAGATTTTAAAAATAAAAAATTATCATAATTCTAATTCTTTGTACAGAAAGTTTTGTTTTGAATAAAATAATAGCTTTACCATATATTTATTTTGTCTACAAAAACACTAATGGTCTTACAAGTTTTTTTTTTAATAAATATAAAACCAAAATTTAGGAGAATTAAAATTATGATATCAAATTTTAAATTTATTTAATTTATGTTCGTAACTTAAATTAATTCTATAAAAAAATTTTAAAATTAAAGTTGAAATTTATTAAAATTGAAGATACTTAAGATTTTTTTATTAATTTAATATGCATCCTCTCACAATTCACTGTGAATTCAAGCAATGTTATTTTTTTATCCTCAAACTTTTTTTCTCCTCGAATGAATTCTTTTTTGACCCAATTGATGGTCAATTGCTTTTAATTTGATGACACATGGCTAAAATAAAAGAAGAAGGATCAAAGTAAAAGAGACGATGAAAATAAAATTTGGTTTCAAAATTATCGCAAAAAGTTCACTTTATCCCAACTTTCCAAATGATAATTTTTTAGTCCTTTTAGATTCTAAAATAACAATTTTGATTAAAAATTTTATTTATTTTTATTTTTCAATTCCTAATTTGATAAATAAATAAGAGAGAGTCACCAGATTTTGATGGTAAAAAGAAAAAATTATAGGTTGACACTGATTTCGACCATAAAAAAATTCGATTTTGATGTCAATAAATTCCATTCAATAAGAAAAATTTTATTAGGTTGTTCTTTGGCCTTCTCATCATCCGTGTTAGTGTATCTAACATTGACAAAATTTTTGAAATGGGGTGATTTTAGGTTTTTGAACCAGGTTTTCTGTTATTTGATACATAAATGAGTTTATTAAAATATCTAAAATATATTCTTGGTGTAAACATAAGTTGAAAAATGAATTTTAAAACATAAAATATATCTGCCTTGATTTTTAGGCTACCCTTTAGTTTTTGGAATTTGGGGACGTAAACAACAAGTTATCTGCATTTTTTTTAATAAAGATTGAATAAAACATCATCCACCCCTTAATATTAGAGGAAAAATAGAAATGGTTTATGCGCCAAGCCTTTTTTTTTATGGGCCAGGCATATAGGTAGGCCCACATGCTTGCCTAATTGTTAATTTTTTGTCATAATTTTTTAATGCATTCTTAGCTTCTTGATTGTTTTTTAAAATAATTGTTTGTTATTTAAAGGTCTTTTTTTATTTAATTTAAAAAAGCTCTTTGTTATTTAACCTAAGAAAATAGGTTGTTTTTTTTTTCAATCCCAAGTGTTTGTCCTTTTTTTTTAATTTTTTTTATTAGAAAAAACTCTTTGTTATTTAACTTTAGAAAATAGGTTGTTTTTTTTCAATCCCATTTGCTTGTCTTGTTTTTTTTTTTTTAATATAGAAAGAGTCCCATGTGCCTTATTTTTCTGTAATTAAATGAAAAATAATTTAAAAAATAAAAGTTGTTAAATGTAATAGGATGCATAAACTTGTTGAAGATTCAAGATATTCAAACCTTAGTAATATCCTCTCTCTCTCTCTCTCTCTCTCTCTCTCTCTATATATATATATATATATATATTTCTTCATTTACTGTTATATTAAGTCTTTTAGAATACTAGCGTAATAATAGGAATTGTTTCCGTAGAGTTAAGGGATAAATTAGTTAGTAATATTCTACCTCTGCTGCTATATAAAGAGGAAGCTTTGTAACATTTATTAATGAATCGTATGCAGTGAATAAAAAAAGCAATATTGAATATTGAATTTATCATGGTATCAGAGCATTGGTATCCTTTAAAACACTATTGAATTACTTCTTTCTTTCTTCTATTTAAAACATTACTGAATTCTTTATTTCTCATCAATAAACAGAATCAGCCTTCTTTATCTTCTTCATCTGTCTCTCAAAATCTCTGTATTCTTCATCCGCTTCCAAAACCTTCGTCTTCTTGATCATTTGTCTTGTTCTTGATCCCCAAATCATCCTTCTTAAAACCATATTCTTGATATTGATTCTATAATCTCTCTCTGTTTCACATCAGGTTCACCATATCTACTGTCTTATAGTCTTGCTCACATTCTTGAAACCTTGCATCATGATAAATAACAAAACAGAAGCCGCCCCAATTATTCAAGTTCAAATTGAAAACACAGGATTCACAACCAATGTTATCCTTACTGAAGTTAACTACGATGTATGGTCACAGATTATGGAAATGCAAATTGCAAGAAGAGAGAAACTTGAATATATTATGGGTAAGACATAACCCTCCCAAGAGTCAGATGCATCCTATGCAAAATGGCATGCCAAGAATCAAAAGGTTAAGGGATGGCTACTAACTTCTATGTCACCAAACATAATGAAGAGATATATCCAACTACGCACTGCACGAGAGATCTGGAATGCTTTATCCAAAGCATTTTATGATGGAGCAGATGAAACACAACTTTTCTCATTAAATCAGAAAGCCTTCTCCTTGAAACAGATGGGACGCCTGTTGTCAATATACTATGGTGATCTTGTGGAAATCTTCCAAGAACTTGATCATCGTGATAGAACTATAATGAAAGATCCTGACGATGTCATTACCTATAGAAAATCTGTTGAAAGATTACGGGTACATATTTTCTTGAATGGATTGGATGCTGAATTTGAAAAAAATACAAGGAGAGATTCTCAGAAAAGATCCAATATTGGGTCTTGAAGAAGCCTATGCATACGTACGTCGTGATGCTGTTCGCAGAATTACTCTGAACAATGAAATTGATCATGGTGAATCATTTGCGATGATGGCATGACGAGCCAAGCCTAGAACATACCGATCAACCAGTACATGACCTATCATTTGGACATCAGGACCTCAAAATAACAGCTACGAGATTGGAAAAGCCAAATCAGAATATGTTTGCACTCATTGTGGTGAGACTGGTCACACAAAGCTAAAATGCTATGAACTAATTGGATATCCAGAATGGTGGGATCTTGCCTAAGCACCACGAAAACAAAATCAAAGATCAAACACTCATGCCTTAGCAGCTGTTGCAGAACACACCACCACATGCACACCTCAGAACAACTCAGCCTTTATCACAACTGTTGTAACCCAGTTTTGGATCCACCAAGATTTTCTTGAATGTTATTTTATTATTATTATTATTTATAAAAATCCAAAAAAATAAAAAAAGTTTAAAATTCAAAAATATATTTTTCTCGAGTCAACCGTATTTTTCCATAAAAACCAATTCCACTAGGTGAATACGGGTCAAACCATGTCGATTAGGGTAAAATAATAAGTTTTCAGGCCGTTTCGGGTCAAAACCATCATTTTCGGTCAAAACCGAGTCCACCAAGTCAATACGGGTCAAACCATGTTGACCAGGATAAAAAAATGAGTTTCATGCTGTTTCGGGTCAAAACCGAGCCCACTGGGTCAATACGGTCAAACCATGTCGACCAATGTAAAAAATGAGTTTTCAGGCCGTTTCAGTCAAAATTGTCATTTTCGGTCAAAACCGACTCCATCGTGTCAATACGGGTTAAACCATGTCGACCAGGGTAAAAAATGAGTTTCATGCCGTTTCGGGTTAAAACCGTCATTTTCGATCAAAACCGAGTCCACCTGGTCAATACGGGTCCAACCATGTCAACCGGGATAAAAAATGAGTTTCAGGCCATTTTGGGTCAAAACTGTTATTTTTGGTCAAAACCTGGTCCATTGGGTTGATACCCATCGAAAGTTTTTTTTTAATGTTTCAACATAATTTTCGGTAATTAAAAATGATTTTTAGCGGTTGAAACAAAATTTTTCTAATACTGATTTGAGTTTTTAGTTTTACCTATATAAATATTTATTATTATATATAATAAAACAAAATCAATGATACATAAATTTTTGTCATAGTAGGTGGGGCAGTTATGGTGATGAAATTTTTCTTTAAAGTAGATTCGTGTCACCTTCATCAGATTTTGATGTCCCCTATCATTGGCTATAAATAGCCAGTGAAAATTCGCCAGGAGGGAGAAAAAAGAGAGGATGAGAAAAATAAAGAAGAAAAAAAGAAAGAGATTTGATATTGTCACACCCGACATCGCGGCGACCTTAAAAATTTAATTCTTTGAAAAAGAACAGATTTCTGGCATCCTATTCTTCAATGGGGATATTCTTTGTTTAAGGAGTGGCCACCTAGTATTACGGTTACTAGGAACCCTAACTGGTCAACAGAGATTCTATGGTCCGAGACTGGTTACATAAAAGGGAAGATATTATCACCCCTTAAACGTCCTACCTAAGGCAGGCTGCATTGC
>Ga0325404_1007679_pt1 | contig 11229 bp, 7 predicted proteins | sample PopdelMetagenome_18_FD_205664 | JGI IMG/M metagenome (GOLD analysis project Ga0325404, IMG submission 205664) | Populus deltoides microbial communities from Bellville, Georgia, United States - Xylem-Control-R1 | ecosystem: Host-associated > Plants > Phyllosphere > Stem > Wood/Secondary xylem...
ATCAGCTTCAAACAGCACAAAAACACAGTAACATTGCAGTAACAACACATATTAAAATCAGATGTTGCAGTAACAACACATATTAAAATGATAAAATCAGATGTTAAATCATAATAAATCTTCTAACCAACTATCATATAACTTGTTCATACACATCTCAAATATGAATTTTATAGAGAAACTGGATGCATCATTATTTAACCACAATAAAATTATATCTAAGAAATGCAAAACATCTAAACAGAATCAATAAAAAAGTGGGTGTGCTAATCTGAAGGTAAGGAAAGGCAATATTGTATACTTGTAGGAGGAATTTTTACTTGGTCGACAACCTGAGGCAAGATTGAAGTTTCATTAGCGATAAATATCAAAGATTTGAATAAGAATTTGCCATATAAATAAAGAGCACAAATCCAGCAGTAGTATAGCTTAGGTGTATATGTGCACACGCACACGAGACAGAGACACACAGAAAGAGAGTTTCACAGCCATTGCAAATAAAAAGATAGTTCATCTTCCTAATACATAACCTCTATGCTTGCTGGTTATTACTGAAATTAGGAAAACTAAAGTGTCTAGAAGAAATAAACAATATTTTTCTCAAATAGATTAGAGAAGAAAGTAAAACAAGGTAACAAGCTGCATGTCTAAAATAAAATGTCCCCACTATATATCACCAAGCCACTTGAGTCAATTTCTTAGTTGGATAGCAACACAGTAAGCCATCAAAATTTTAAGGGAGATTTCAGATTAGATTTGAAATTAGACAAGATTAAATTAAATTAAATTAAATTAAATAGAACAGAACATAATATAAATGAAATGAAAGGGTTTCCCATTGTGATTTTTGGCAGTTGACTATGCATATGACCCACATACAAGTATACTACGCTAAGCAGATGACATTTTTTCTTAATAATTCACAATTACTAACTAATGAACATGCAAATCAAAAGATAATCATGTGAACTTAATTACATTTTCAACTTTTCTTTTCTTTTCTTTATTTTTGTTCCTGTTTGGCTTAACCATGCATGTGAACTTCAGGATGTCATTAGTATAATTATAAACCTTGTTGGCAGTTCCAAATTCCAATCTACCAGTGAGAAAGAAAAGAAGAAGAAAAAAGAGGACATATTGTTTGCGATTGATCGTCTTTTGAGAATCTGACAGGGACAACGATTCCAATTTCCTTTCCAGATTGTGTTCTTTCGTCCACCTTCATTTTTACATTGTTTAAAATAATTAACAGTTTAACGCATCAATATAGAAAAATAGAAACAATATAAAATCAACAAGCAACAATTAATTAAATGTGTAATTACATGATAAGATTACCTGAGCGATGTAATCGGCTTTGATACAAGCAATAGGTTGAAGAAGCTCTGGAAGCGGTAACAGTTTCACCACCTCATATGCACGGCAGTTTCTTTCGAGATTCAAAGAATGATCGTTCGAAAATAACCTAAGCTGAGTAAGTTCGTTGACTAGTGAAGAGGGGGCGACTGTTAATGGGAGGGGGCGGGGCAGCTGTTAATGGCAGTAGGGGTGATTGGATGGGGCGGCTGTGTCTGTGAATGAAAATTGAAAGGGTTGGACGGGAGGGGGTGGCTGTGTGAAAGGAAAAGAAGATAAATTAAAAGTGCTAGGGTTGTTGAAAGGGAAAGTAATGAGAGGACTGAGGAGGCGGCTCGCGGTTTGGAATTGGATCGCTTGGTTTATTTTTTTTTATTCCTAAACTGAATCGATTCGGTTCAGTTTGGGTTAGCCGGTTCAGGCACACCAAAACTGGAAACCGAATCGAACCGAACATTTTTCTAAATATTTTAACCGGTTCAATCGGTTTTGTTTACCGGTTCGGTTTTTTTGGTTAATTTTTTTTGGTTTTCTTGGTTAAATTGGTTTTCCGGTTTTTTTGCTCACTCCTATACACCAATATATGTATCATCTTTCATCACCAAGGTGTTTAGGCGTTTGATTCTTCTAAAATAGACTTTTTAAAGTTGTCCTTGTTTTAATCTAATTTCCAAGTCTAGGAGATGCTCATGATAGTTGATAAGCTCATTATCTAACTTATAATTGGGTTTATATGATGTTTGATATGGCTAGTGCTTATGTTATTCATTGGTATTTTAGGCTTAAAGATTTTGACATATTGCTGAGTTACTACTTGCTTAACATTGCCTATCAAGTCTTCACCCTTTGGAAGAATCATATTATAGGTATGGCATATAAACACCTTTTTATTAGGTATATCTTAGGCTTGTCGAGCCATCTATTTAGCTTTCCCATAAAATATATATTTTTCCCATCACTAACTTTCATGACCAACACTAGCCTTTATCATGATTGATATTTTTTCTTTTTATTGCTCTCGCTTTTCAAGAAGCCCATCAAGCTTGGGGGCATCCACTATTTGAATGGCATTGAGGAATAAATCATCATCCACTTTTATTTATGGATGCTTTTGAATTCTAAGGCCTTCTTGATTTGGTTCATAAGGACTATACAACTATCAAGGTCATATTTCTAAGAGTTATACCACTTATAATATTATTTTCTTCTAATTTTATCAATAGTGAGGATAGTATAATTTTTTTAGGATCTTAATTTACCATTCATGCATTAACTAGTCAAATATTCTTTTAGATTTTTTTATAAATAAAAAAGTATTCTTTGTTTTCTTCGACTACTTTAGTAGTCTTTGCATCTTTGCTAGCAGGTTTAATATCCTTTTTAGGCTTTTTAAATGTTAAGATCTTAACTAGTCTTCAATCTCTGACTTTTGTGACCGATATAAGCTATTATTAGATCTTTTCAAACTCTTCATTAGAGTTTGAACCAGTCAATAAGTGTACACTAACGATATTGTTTGAATAATCAACATGGTATATCTTTCTTAATGGTTCTATTTTGTAAATTTTGCTAGCATTTTTTTCTTCTTGAGCAATAACATTAATGAAAGTGTAGATGTCAAAACAATTATTTTTTATAAACCTCTTCCTTATGTTCCATTACATTCCTTCTAGTAGTAACTTCATGCACTCTTGCTCAGTTATAATCACAATGCACTTAGTTTTTAATGTTTTAAATCAAATGGTATAACTTTTTATAGCCTCTCTTAGGTCTTGGACTATTCTAGCTAATTTATCCAATGTGACATCTTGTTATGTCTTGTAGAAATATTCATGAAAATGAGTCTCCATCTTTTTTCAACTATTGATTGAGTTGTAAGGTAGTGTGAGAACTACTGGAAAGCTATTTTGATCAAAGATGAACCAAACAACCTTAGTTTTATAAAAAGGTTAGTTGCTTCATAGCCATATTGGTCAGTGAACTTAATTATGTATTCTCTCGTTGATTAGTTATCATCTCTAAGAAATTGCTTGAAATTTATAATATTTATTCTTCTAAAAATTGTATATAGTTTGTCAACCTATTCAGGGTTTAGACGATTGTAAATAGGTATTGTTGTCTGTCCTTCTTCTAACCCTATCTCTTTTAAGTATTGTGCTAGTTCAACTTTATTTATCCTTTCTTTTAGTTATTGATTAGTAGTAGGGGGTTGTTGTGTAAGGGGATTGAGATTTTCTTGCATATGAGGTATAAAATTGTCTAGTAGGAGGTTTTGTAGACGAATATAAATTATATGGTGTTAAGTAATTAGTTTGTGGTTGTTTGTATACTTGGAGAGTGACTAGCATTTTAGGAATATCATGCATAAGTTGGGTTATTATTATTGATGTGTCTAATATATTAGGAAATACCCTTATGTATAAGTGTGGTTGTTCCAAAAACCTTTAATAAAGTGTTTGTAGTTGCAAAGTTCCATAGGAGATGCCCACTTGGTGCATAAGCTCAAGCATTACTAAACTTATTTTGACACGACTCATTTTATATCTGATTCAATTAACAAGTTATGACCTGCATGGTTTGATTGATCACCATGATATTATTATTCTATGTCATGTTTGTTATGTTCTCCATCTTATCTAGAGAGCTTTTATATCATCATTAGGTAGATTTATAGTTTGATAGTAAAATGTTTCTTTATAAGCAACCATGGCCAGTTGCCTAAGATTAGTCATAATTAGTTATGTTCATCATAAGACATCATCTGATTTATAGAAAGTATTCGTGTATAGTATACTAATATCCTAATGTGCCTATTAATGATTGGTGGTGATAACCTTATTAGTTTTGATGGAAACGTAAGAGATTATATAAGGACACTAAAGGTGTTTCCAAACTAAGTTTTGTGTTTAAGAGATTGCACGAGTTTGAATACTACTTACATACGTAATTATAATCCTATACAAATATATTGGTATGTGGTAAAAAGGTTTATTAAATTTAAATACAAATTAAACTCCTTTTCTATTGATGCATATATAAATCCTAGGCTAATCTATGACTTAATTATGATTAATTTGTCTATTAAGTACTTTCACTCTATATCTTTTTGTTATATGTGCATTTAAACTATGTTGGTTGATTATAACTTCTAATTGCTGGATTGACTAATCCTTCAACTTTCTTTGTCATTAAAGATTTTATAACTTGGTTAATTTTTCTAATTTATTATTGATTTTAGCTTTCTTCTCATATCTTGTGAAGAACAATCATTGTTATCTAATATACAAATGTATTTTTATTTTATGTGTAAACATTTTAATCTTTGACCTTTTGCACCTATAGCAGTTTTTAAAGTTGAAAAGAAGACAACAGTTTGGAAAAACTAAACAAAAAAGCAACATAAAACATGTTTGCATTCAAATTAGTTTTTTTTTAAGTAGTTGGCATTGTTATCTAACCATAATTTTTAAATTTTTTAAAATTATTTTTAGTTTCAAATTAATTTTTATATGTTTTTAAATTGTTTTGATGTAAAAAAATAATATATATATATATATATATATATATATATATATATATATATATATATATTTAAAAAATATTATTATAATACATCTCTAAATAAAAAATATTTTAAAAAACAGTTTAAATGCTGTGTATACAACTCCAATGCTATGAATGGACAAATAAAAGCGAATTACTATAGCTTGAAAGTGTTCAACAGTTGCTGCTTACAACCACATCCATGAGTATGAATTCTCCCTCTATCCTTTACGCTGGCAAAGGGGAGTTAATTCCCTCCATCGCTCCCCTCCCAAACCCCATGTATGGTACAAATACGAAAGCAGGAATCACGTGGCAAATTTCTGCACAATTCCTTCTCTGAGAGATATAACTTTTGCCTAGCAGCATAAGCTAGCTAGGGCTTATCGCTTCGCTTCAACCATGCTCAATGAGATATCTTTCAGCAATAGTTGCATGAGTTGCAGCGCCTATGGGAAGAACATCTTCATCTATCATGAAATATGGTGAATGACCCGTGTGTGTTGACCCCAATGTCTCGTTCCTCACGCCTATGTAATAGAAAGCTGCAGGGACCACTTGAGTGTAAAACGAGAAGTCTTCGGCACCCATCATTGGTGGTACCACCCTGAAGTTCGCTGGACCCAACAAATCAATTGCCACCTTCCTCACATGCTCATACATATGATCATCATTCACGGTCGGGGGATATACTGTGGACTGATTTTCAAAGAAGTCTACTGTTGCTGAGCATCTGAAAACAGAAGCCTGTTCAACGATCACCTGTTTTCATACATACGCAAAAACTGTTAGATCAATTATTCAAATTTGACAGGTGTTCAGCGGAACGGGACCTCGAAATATGAAGTTTCCGTTTGGATTGTGTGACTGGAGATATACCTCTATGTCCCCACTTGAAAACCATAAAACAATGTTTCTTTTTTCATGCTTAGGCTAGAAAGGGAGGAGATCATGGAAGGTGGTTTCTTAATTTCCCATGCAGAAGGGCATGCAGGCCCCCGTATAGCTAGCCCACAGGTAAGCAATCATGCAATAATTTAAATCATGATAGCCTACGTGCATGTCTACTGGTTGAATTCATTACCAACTATACTCAGTGGAAGTGGTGTTGAATCGAATTAATAAAAGGGGAATAAGAACAAACCTCTTCGATTCTTTGAAGAAGTTGATTAAAACTTGTGTTGGAGAAAGCCCTGAAAGTGCCACCGAGTATAACGGTGTCTGGAATCATGTCCAGATCATTACCTCCATCCATTGTGGTAACAGACACTACCTGTTTAGTGAAAGTGAGTAATTCTCGGTTAGCGAAATTACAATTCTGATAGAGGTAAACAGTGTTGGAAAGCTAAGTTTTCTAGCATGGACACCTGAGAGTCCAACGGATTTGCTTCACGAGACACAATGCTCTGTAAGCTGATTACAGCTGCAGAGGCAGCCAGAATGGGGTCAACAGAGTGGTGAGGGGTGCCAGCCTGGCCCATTTTACCATTAATTACTGCTCTGAAGAAGCCGCATCCAGCAAGCAAAGGACCAGGCCTTGAACCAATGATGGCAGTAGGATGCTCATGGGATACATGAACTGCAAATATAGCTTCCACTTCCTCTAGAGCCCCATCTCCTATCATCCGTTTTGCTCCATTCCCCGCTTCCTCTGCCGGCTGAAAGAGCAGTATTACAGTTCCCTGTAATTGCAACAGTGAAACTCACAAGTTTAGAAATCCACCGTGGTATCATTAAAACATGAATAAAGATTTTCAGGTTTAAAGTATAATTTAGAGAAAGTTGGATAAAGTTTCCCATCAAGATAGAGCTAGGGTGCATTCACAGACATGGAAGATGGTTTTCATTTTCTATTGATTTCATCAGTCAACTCAAGGTGATAAAGAGGACAAGTAGCATGCACGTCGATGTCAACCTGTAGAATTTTTTTGTTTAATTATGACCTGGTTTTATAAAACCACTGATTCCTTAGGAACATCAAAGACCCATTTAAGCTGCTCAGGAGTCTGAAAAGCCACAAGCGTTTTAATTATCCAAAACTAATCACTTCATTTAAAACTAATAAAGTACTTTCATTTCACTAGACAACGACTCTCTCTCCTCGAAGTGTCAAATCTTTAAGCACTTCACTCGGATTATATGATTTAATCCTTAATTTAAGCGTGAGCCATGGACAGAAGTTTGTTTATGCGAAAGCAGCGTGCACTAAATAATTCATTATCCTCTCTTTCGATATATTATAGTCATATAACAAAAGCCATTGTGGGAAACTAGATTCCTGGCCAATTCATTTCTTTAAGCAAAAGATTCTGAGCTTAAAGCACGCTCCCAGATAAGACAAAGTAAGAAACAAATCTAGATCTATGGTCGTAGAGCACTACCTAGAGCACTAAAATGAAGTCTTTCAGCATGTGAACGAATAATAAAAGCAAACAGACATTCATTATAAAAAGGCTTAATGCAAACTGAATAAAGGTCGAGCTCTCTTTTAAGATATAATATTGTTGGTGGAAAAAAAAAAGGTTCCAGGTGTTTTACATCTATTTTACAATCATTAATTTGATTATTACCATAACTCCTTCCAAAAAGCATGTGAGGTTGCCTTAATCTATGACAGAAGTCTTCAGTTAGACTAATTCCAAAATGATTGAGGAGCATCTCGAGTGTAACATCCATATAGTTTGCTTGGCAAGGAGAAATACAGTGATTTTTCGTTTTCTTCAAAATAGATAGCAAGATGGCCAATAAAAGTTTTTTTTTTTTTGCAATATAAACTCCATTAAAATATGTAGCTTGTAGGACTAGAATACTAGATTCGTCTTATTTTTTGCTACTCAAAATGGTGAATACAACATTTATAATGCTTGACAGATCGAAGGCTAAAAGCATGAAGAAATTTACTTTACTCCTGTACAGATCCATATCTTATGTCTCTTGTCCATGCATGCATCAAAACTTATTTGTGTTTATAATGATTACATCTAAACATAGGAAATAATCTCAAAGTCACATCAGTAGCTCTTTTGTAAGCAAACACTGTACACAAAATGTGATATCCCACTTAAAAGTGGTAACATGCTTCAGCACAGACTAAAACGAACACACAAAAATGCACATGAGAACAGAAGAAATTAATAAGCCCATGTATACACCCAAGGACGTGACTGACTTGCACATTAAAGGCAGTCGTTTTCCTAAACTTATGAAGACGAAAGCATGAGCTAGAAATCCTAGAAAAGAAGAGAAAAACATGCATTTGATTATACGAGATGCCCAGAAATCTAAACTACCTCTGACGTATTTGAGAGGGAGTGGTGGTGATTTTGTCTTCTAGCCGACAATTTTCAAAGCCGAGTTAAATTCTTTTTCTCATACATAAATGCTTGGTGGGTTTGAGAATTTCGTGCCTATAATCAATCCTCAATTGGTGGGTTCAAATATTGGAGAGAGAGAAAGATAATTATTCCAAATGAAATTTATATAGACCACGAATTCAAGAACCAAACTGGAGAGTGAAGATAGTTAGAAAAAGGACAACAGCAGCTGATGGAAAATAACGAAGCAAAAGTGAAAAAGCCTATACGCTTTACGGCCATTTATGGGTAAGAGAAAGTTACACCAACCCATTCCCTGTTCTTTTTTCGTAGACCAATGCTAGCCACTCGAAATTGAGGCCCAACAGAGACAATATACTCCTTATGCCTATTTCCATAGCATCATGTTGCACCCAGTACACCACAAATAGTATTCTCTCCAAAAACCCAATATACTCTATAAATTTATGAACAGATTAAAAAAAAAAAAGAAAAAGACTAAAATGATTTCTTATTGGAAATAGTAATTTGAATCGTAACTATCAGGATTTGTTTAAGATCTTGATGTTCAATATGGAACTTCTTTTAGGATTTACAAGATAATTAAGAGAACAAACCTTCAAGAGATGTTCGCGGCTCTTCAGAATCTTGGCAGCACCCATCAGCATTGCGACATGAGCATCATGCCCACAAGCATGCATTTTGCCGGCCACTTTGCTTTTATGCTCCCATTCTACAGCTTCCTGAAACAGGCAATCCCAGGATTTCTTACAGTGAGATCCCAAAAGAGTAAAGTAAGTCCCGATCCCATGGAGACACTAATAACTGCTGCAATGCCAATTTATTCCACGTATTTTGTCACTATGCTCTTCACAACTTTTACATTAGAACACGAATATAGTTTAATTTGTCTCATCTCAGGTGTCACATTAAATCTGATTTATTTTAATAATTAAATACTGACAAACAAATAATATAGTTGAGTCATAAATATTCTTTTTAATTAAATTATTGTCGCACTAGATTTGATTCATCTTCACAGGCCAATAATAAAATTAAGCTGTATAGATTCTTTATCTTCCATGTCAACATTAAGGAAGTCATTCACAAATTCTTTCTCACTTTCGCCTGTTTTTCTCCTCGGTTTTCTCCAGAAAAAAATAATAAATTTGAATTAGGGCTTGGTATAAAACATGCAGCAAGCTGGAAATCTCTGTAACAAGTAATTTATATCAGACATTTTTATGCAGCTAATTCAAATCTAATACACTAGAAAAGAAAATAGATTATGATAGATAATCTAGCCATCTGATTTCATTTCCTTAATTTCCTGCTTTTTTCAAGGAAAAAAAAAGGGAGATGAAAAGAAGAAATTAGAAAATAAAAAACAACAAATCAAGCCCCCAAGAAGCTGATTTTTCCTTAAAGCCTCTGAGTTACAAGATATCCTCGCCAAGTACAGTAACATAATATCCAAGAACAATACACATGCATGCATATGATAACACATATACATCAATAGACAAAATAAAACTTTGAAGCTAGGCTAAGCTACCTGAATTGGCAGAGCATCCATATCAGCTCGAACAGCCACAAAGGGAGGTCCACCCGTGCCGATCCAAGCCCGAATACCCGTTTGAGCTAAAGGATACCTATATTCAATCCCCATCCTATCCAACTCATCTCTAACTAGCTCGCTTGTTTTGACTTCTTCAAAAGCAAGCTCAGGATTCTCGTGAATCTTCCTCCTCACGCTCTTTAACCATGTAACCGTCTCTGGCTGCCGTGCCAGGGCCACAACAGCCTCCGAGCAGGTCTTGGTCCACACCTCACAGCTGGTTGACGACGGTTTTCCCTCTGTGGGTTTTGATTGGTTGTTTGGCTTGGAATTCAAGGAATTAACACTGCTTAAGGTACCGTCAAAACACGAATATGAATAGTCACCATCATAATTATAATTATTATTATTATTATTACATGTGATTGGGCTTTGGCTTGTGCTTGTGCTTGTTGTTGAAGGAGAAGAGGACGGTGATGAGATGATAGAGCTAAAAGAGATTACAAGTGAGAGATAGAGTACTGAGAGAATTTTGAGAGAATTCATTTTTTTTTCTCTTTCTTAAAGAAGAGAGAGAGAGACGGTAGCAGAGATAGAATTTAAGGGAGGGGAAATTGAGAGAATATGTGAATATTTTTAAGGGTATTGAAGCACGTGGGGATAAAGGGTAGAAGAAATAGTACACGTGAGAGAATATGTACATAAAAAAGTTAAAGGGCGTCAAATCGTTGCAGTCGGGGTCCACCACTTTCATGATTTTTAACTTATTTTTATTAGTATTTTATTTTATAAACTCTCATCTCTTTACTAATTTTAATTTTAATTTTAATTTTTATGTTTTAAAAATATTTTTAAAAAAATTTATTTTTTTAATTTTAAGTTAATATTTTTTAATGTTTTCTGATCATTTTGATATGCTGATATCAAATATATTTTTTAAAAATAAAAAAAATATTATTTTAATATATTTCTAAGTAAAAAGTATTTTGAAAGATAACCGTAACTATTATCAAACATATTCTTTTAATCATTTTTTGTTTTTATTTTACAAATTAAATTAAATCTTATTTTTTTTCTCTTTTAACTAATTTAAATTCATTATTCTCTTAAGGAAAAATTTATAATTTCATTTTTTTATTTTTTCAAACACAAAACTATGTATTTAATTAAGTATAGTTATATCATCACTAATATAATATAGATGCTGTTATAACTCTAAAATTAAATGTTTATTGACAATAATTAATAATATTAGGGTGAATGATCTCCTAAAAACAGTACACATGTTCCATCCTTTTTTAAAAAAATAGTTAAAAATTTAAAGCTTTAAGATATATTCTTACAAACTTTGTAATTTGAGAATAACTTTAATAAAGATTAAATTAAATTAATTATTTAAGTAATGTTTAATTACTATTTTGGAATAGAAAGAATAAAAATAATTGGTATAGAAAATTT
>Ga0325404_1007683_pt1 | contig 11224 bp, 7 predicted proteins | sample PopdelMetagenome_18_FD_205664 | JGI IMG/M metagenome (GOLD analysis project Ga0325404, IMG submission 205664) | Populus deltoides microbial communities from Bellville, Georgia, United States - Xylem-Control-R1 | ecosystem: Host-associated > Plants > Phyllosphere > Stem > Wood/Secondary xylem...
AAACTTGGGCCAATACATTTTAACTTGACAAACTCATACCCAAGATAACTCCACGTAAAAGAAAGTGGAAAAAAATCACAAAGCTCAATGGCTAATAATTTAATGTCAAATGATAAAATTTTAAAAAATATAAATAAAAGTTGAAAAAAAAAACCCAAGTCATCCCAGGTTAACTCGACTAACCTGCAACCCAGGATATGAGATTGAGATAATCCCATAAAAAAAAAAGCAAGACAATTCATGAAACTCAAGGTCTAATGCTTAAGCTGGAGGATACAATTGAAATTTTTAAGGTTCGATGTGAATTCCAAAGCCCAAGAGGGGGAGGAGAAAAAACCCCACTGTCGTTGAATTGTTGTGAATCTAACAACACACGACACCTCATCGGCCACACCATCACTGGACGCTTTGGATGACATGATAATTTGTCATTTTTTACCACCTACAGCTCTCCACATGCCATCAGAGAGCCACAGGGAACTACCATGCATTGATGCATGCTACGCACTCATTAATATTTTAATATATTAAATTATTAAACAACCCTTAAAGGTGTAACCGCTCGGTCCAACCCGTCAGATATTGTCTGCTTTGGCCCACGAGCCACACAGATTTGTTCTTGGCAACCACGTATGGCCCCAAAATGCGTCTTTCAGAGTAGCGCAACACACTAATCCTGTTAGTTTTTGTCCCCTCTAGGCCTTCCAGTCCACTAATTCCCAGGGCTTCCACCCAGGTCCCCCTCAGGGTTTTAAATGCATCTCACAAGTTAGCAACCAGCACTACTAATAAGGTCAGCTACCAAATCTTCACCCGCCAATGTGGGATATTATAAAGGGCATCTTAAATATTACAAAAAAAAACTATATTGTAAAGATGAAAATGCCCTTTCAAACTCGTTTTAATTTTTTTATTTTAAGATTAAATATGTTATTTCACTATGCTAAAAATATGAAAAGACAAAAAAACCCACTATTCAAGTTCAATATTTTTTTTTTAACTTTTAAAGGTATTTATGTTATTTTATTGTGTAAAGAATATAGAAAATATTGAAAAGCACTTGAATAAAATGTTTATATATTTTTTTTATTTTAAGGACAACAAAGTTTTATTATGTAAAACAAAAGTAAAGAGATGAAATTATCCCCATAAATCTCAACTACTCATAACATCAATTAGGTTATATGTGGTTAATGTCACATAATAGGAGGAACAAATACAGAAAAGACGTAAACGTATTTGGTTGAAGAAACAAGGATATAGATAAAGATATAAATATAAAAATAAATATATTTCTAAGATAATTTTGGAGTGAATTTTTATCCTTAAAAATGCAAAAAGATTAGAGAAGACATGTCCCTTTTTGTCCCAACTATCTTCATATCTTTTCTTTCAAAACTAAACATTATCTTATGAGTTTCATATGTATACACTAGTATTTGTGTGTGTACACTTAGTGTGTGTTTGATAATGTGATGTATGATATTTTTTAAAAGTGTTTATATTAAAATGATGTTTTTTATTTTTTTTAAGATTAACACATCAAAATCATCGAAAAACAATTTAGAAATGACTTTTAAAAAGTAGAAGTTACTACAATGGGGCACTTAATCATTTGAAAATGGTTGAGTATTTGCATTCCACACAAACAAATTAAGGTTGCAACATCTAGTTGAATTGATGTTTTAACTTGAGATTTTAGTTGGAAAATGGTAAGCTTTAATTTTGTTATTTGCAACCCATCTTCAATTAACATGGCAACATTAGTTCATTTAAATTGAAATGAGTGATAATGATATTCCATATCATGGATTATATAAGGATAAAAAAAGATGTCATTTTAACATAAATCTACTACACATTATAATATAAATCCAGCTTAATTAGCTTTAGCTAACTAGGTCTAGTCCTTCCTCTCAAATTCACATGTTTAGAAGGCAAAGAGTAGTTTAAAAAGGTATTTAAAAATCCATTTTCATCTTTAACACGTGCTCTAAAATGTAAGTTGTTAATATAAGAGGGATTTCTTAAGACTTCTAGCTTCATAATGGATTCAAGAATAAATTACAACGTTAAGAAAAACTACAATCACACATTAATGAAGTCCTAAAAACTTTAGAATTGGATTGGTTTTCTATGATTGCATATTGGGTTGAGATGTATGAGTTTAAATATTGGCTTTGTCTCTAAGCTTGGTTGTTTATGCAAAACAAGTGCTCTTTGAAAATAAAAGATTTTATAGCACTTAATAAATATAGGATGAGAAATAATGAAACAAAAAGAAAACTAAAAAGAAAATTGCTAGTGGAGTGTGATTGAATGAATTATTATGAAGTTCTTAAATGAACTTGCATCGCTTGAATGTTTACTAAGTGATATGAGGTATTATAGATTTTGGTCACATAAATTTACATCGTGAAGCGTGGTATTGCATGTACCTCATATTTAATGGAATTGCAAGTTTTATGTGATGCGTGAAGTATAGAGTTATTGATTATTGTACTATTGGTGGAGAGGATGCTTATTATTATTTGTAGTGCCTTTTGTGGGTAGGAAATAACTATTAGCAAGAAAGGAGATATCTCTACTCTACAAAAAAAAATTAGTAAGTATCAGTGGGTGGTACACGATGCCATTCTGACATCTCAAAACTAGAAAATATATTGAGATTCGTGCTTGATAAAGGTACTATATTAAAGTCTAAAAGACAAAGTGGATAGCCTATTTGAAGATGAGAGTGATGTCATATAATTCTGGCCTGCAAGACCATAATGGCTTGGCGTTTGGGTTTGGCTCTAACGACAAACAAGTCTAGCTGTTTAAGCCTAGATTAATGTGGTGTTTAAAAGTGTGGTAAAAATTATTTTTTGAAGTGTTTTTCACTTGAAAATATATCAAAATAATATATATTTTTATTTTTTAAAAATTAATTTTGATATCAATAGATCAAAACGATTTAAAAACACAAAAAAATAATTTGAAGTAAAAAAAATTAAATTTTAATAAAAAAACAAGTTTAATCTTAATTTCAAACACACACTTAAATAATAATAATAAAAATCAAGCGATTCAGGTATAGCTTAAATTGTAGGATTTTTGTATTATATATATATATATATACACACACCTTCACACGCAATTCTCAAGTTATTGCATGCGCCCATATGGAATTAACATAGCATAAACTTTGAAAAATTAAGGAGCATAAAATCCTCCTAGTGCTTATTAGTAGACACCACCACCTTGATGATGCCGGCCATCATGGAAGTTAGGCAGCACACAACAATGGAATTATCTGGAATTTGGAATACCGTCTGATAAGGATAGGACACTGACGCCACATCAGCACCCTACAAATCATAGGGCCTCTAGGGCCGCCGCCATCAGTTCACAGTGAATAAAAGCATGGTCGCGACCTAACCTCTTTAGTGTGTTTTAGAAATATTTTTACAAAAATTTAATTTTTTTTTAATTTTTAAGTAATATTTTTAGATCATTTTATTATATCAATGTTAAAAATTATTTTTTAAAATAAAAAATTTTTTTTTTGATATTTTTTTAAATAAAAAATAAAGTAATCACAATCATATTTCCAAACACCCCTAACTTATACTTTTCAAAAGTATTTTTAAAATCTTTAATTTTTTTATTTTAAATTAATATTTTTTTAATATTTTCAGATATTTTAATAAGTTAATATTAAAAATAATTTTTAAAAAATAAAAAAAATTATTTTAATAATTTTTAAATAAAAAACACTTTAAAAAATAATCGCAACCTCATTTTCAAACACCTAACTAATGCTTTATACGAGATTTCATAAAATTTGACATTTGTAATCGATCACTAGTGTAAAAGGACTAAAATTTTCAATATATGAGTCATTCTTATTTTATTTTTATTCTATGATAATAAAATCATTGTATTATAGTTCTTGAATTCAAGTCAGTAATTGATCATGAATATTTTTCAAGAACTTGATTGATTTACGGGTCACTAGAAAAATTATTTTCATTAAAACAATTTTTTTATGTTAATCAGGTCAAATTTAACTGAAATAATTAATTTTTTTAAAAAAATTAATATTATATTTGATTTAATTAAAAATTTAAACAAGATTGAAGTTCCTCAAGTTTATTTATCAAACCGACCCAAGTTTAGCATGGGTTTTTAACATTGAGGATAAATTTCCATTATAACCGATTTTAAAAATACATTATGGAGGAAGCATACCTCCTCGACAATTAAACCAACTCATTGAAATTGTCATAAACGATTCAAACAAGCTAACATATATTTTGGTTCACTAAATGGATCATCAAAGCGATATAAGAAACCAATGGCATCTTAAAATTCTTGTCCAAAATGACACTATTGACAGGTAGATTCTAGATTTGAATTATCGCTTACATCATTTAATGTTTGTCTGATATTATGATTTAGTGTGATTTTAAAAAGTAATTTTTATTTGAAAATATGTTTAAATAATATTGTTTAGATTTTTCTTTATATTTAACATTAATATATCGAAATTATTTAAAAGAGTTAAAAAAGTATTAATTTAATGTTTTTTTTAAGTGAAAGACAGAAGTTTCTACACTCTTATAAGTTTATACACTCTCATACACTAACAAGCTGTTTAAAACTTTTGAAATTGAATTCAACTTCAAAGATTAAATCAATTTCTATATTAAAGGGTGTTGATTTAAATTTCAAACGGAATTTAAATTTTAAAAAATAGACAAAAACAAATTAGATGGGAGACTCTTTAGTTCGCTACAGTAATTTCAAATAAAAAAAATACTCATCTTTCTTTTCTCTCAAAAACAATTAATTGCAGAGTAAATCAGAGGGGATTGGATGTAGATTTTTGGGTTCTATGTTGATAGAGTGATGCTTGCCATTCAAGTGTCTTTGCAAACCGAATATATATTTCCCCGTTGCTTGCTCTGATGATATATATCTTGAAACAGTTATACTACTATCTACTGCACAACAAGGAAAACACGTACTGACACTTGAAACTTCTGTTCCCTCACCATCGCCCTGTTAAAACTCGTGTAATTTTTGTTAAAATGCTTTTAGATCAATTTAGTGGTACCATAAAGCTTAAAAGCTCTGCAATGGAATTCATTTCGAAGTTTTCCATATTAAATAAAGCATATGTTTTTTTTTTTCTTTTTATGTTATGGGTTCTTAGAACGAGATTGTATATAGCCTGCCTGAACTAAATTATTAATGGTTGATGCTCTGTTCTAGATCATAGAGATCCAAAGCGTGACACCAAGTAAGCAGGGCAAAATGGTATAGGGTAAAGGAAATCACAAACAACTAGAACAGTGAAAGAAATGAGAAGCGGTCTATGAAGGCTAAAAGAGAGCTCAGTTTTTCTTAACGCCATCGACCGGAGCTGCAGCTTCTTGTGCAGGTGAGTTGAGCAAGTCCCAGGCTTCAATCCAAGTAACCATGGCATCACCAAGTTTATTGAAGTAAGGATCAATAGGGCTAAGCTTTTCCTTGACCAATTTGGAAAGCTCAAGGTAGCATTGCTGCACGGTCGTGCAATCTTTTGGAAGGACAACAGATTGGAAGAATGGGATGATGTCTTCCTGCCAGTATATGCCCTTGTATTCCTTCTTCAAATTCACGAATGGATTGCTCGCCTTGCTATGCCAGATGTATGGCAGTCCTGTCTTCACCCCGAGACTCAGATGATCACAGATTACCTGAAATCCACACACATTGAAAGGGGTCTGTGTATGCCTATCATTTGGAGCATCAAGAAGATAAAAAAAAAAAAAAATACCCACTGTATTCCATCGTGCGTCTCCGTCTCTTCTATTTTATCAATCAAATGAGAATTAGCACAAGAAATGGCAGTCAAATTCTGATTCCAATCCAGGCAGAAGTAATCCATTACAAGCTCACAGAAGAAGTTCGCAACTTTATACGATTACTTTTAGCCCTTAAGCCATTAACGTAGATTTAAACATCAAGATCTACAGAAACTAAACGAAGCACCAGTTGCATTTTCATGGCAATCAAAATAGTCTACTCATGTCTCATGCATTCGATAAATCGAGATATTACCTTGGCACACCAGCCAGCCCACATATCATCATATCTCCCAATGGGTTGGCCGTCACCCATGAGACCAAAGTACATTGCAGGGCCAATCAATTCCCTGTCAAAAGCAAGGTTCATTCCACACATTGGGAACAGGGTGCCTTTTGGGATTGTCAAAACAGCATCCACATACCTGTGTGAGCTAAATTTAGAATACAATTAGACAAACATTGAGCCAAAAGTACACTTCTTTTGATATTTTGAACAAAAACGAAACAACGCAAACAAGATTGAATTCAATTTACAAGCAAGACAAATCACAGCCAAGACCAAGAAGCAGTGTCCAATATGCTATTGCTATTGATGCAGAGTTAACCTGGTGTTACGTTCGAGAGGCTTGACAAGCTGAGTTGGGGCATCATAATCAGGAATGTTTAGCCAGAGTCCATGCGAGATAGCAGTAGGCACACCTCCTCTCAGGCTAAAAGGGTATCCTCTCACAAAATCAACACCTTCTCTAAACGGATCATAAAGAGTGTTGAAGAAAAATGGCGTGGATGGTGTCAGCAAATTCTGTATATGCTGAGCCAATGCATTGATCTCCTTCCCACTTGGATCCTTACCTACCTTCAATCAAAGCAGCAAGATTTTCTTAAAAAAATAAAAATAAAAATAAATAAAAAGATAACAAAACCAAAGCAAATTCTGAAAAGGATTTTTTAATTAAAAATATATATATAAACACTAAAAAAATTAAACCAATAACTTTTAAAATACATACCAACGCAGTTTAAAAAGTAAAAACAAAAACAAATAGCATATCAATTTCAATGCGGGGCCCTCTCGATCCCACTCCAAGTTGACTTGTCATAAAAAATCTCACTCCTTAGACTCTAAAATGGAAAAAAAAAACCCTTACAAAGCAATCATCATCGATGGTGAAGATGTACTTCTTCTTGGAAACCAAGAAACCAAAGCAACGACAAGCAGAATCCTTGAAGGAGATACAACTAGATTTAGGACCTAGAACCCGATTCACATCATTCCTGTTATAAAGCTCACACTCAAAGCCATCAGGGACCAGGATGTTCTTGCTAGGATCCCCATCCTGGACAATAATAAGATGGTATGGCTGAAAGAAAGGTCTCCACTGCTCCAAGAAATCTAAGTTTCTTATAGTTGGGATAACAATATCAAGCTCATCTTTCAGAGGTGCTGTTACATGGGATGATGGTTGAGCCATTGGTGTGTTTTGAGGGGATTCTTGATGTCTTGAGTGTGTGTTGTTGGCGTTTTGAGTGTTGGAGTTTGTTCTTATAAGGGATGGAAAGGAGAAGAAGGAGCGTGGAGTATGAGGTTTGAACAAAACGAGGAGGGAGTGAGTTAACTGTTAAGGGAAGGGAAAGACATTTTTGGACAACCTCTTTCTACTGAGAGAAGAGACTCTTTGTTGCTTGTGAGTTTTTTTCTTTGTTTTTTTTATGTATTTCATTTATTATGCAATGAACGTTGAATGAATATCATGTGTTTCTTCCAAACCCGATGGATTTGGATTTGGATTTGGATTTGGATAAAAACTTTGTTTAGTGGATGTTATTTATTTATTACTTGCGATTTGGTTGGAATTTGTTCTTTTTATCTTATTTATGCGGAATGAGTGTGCAATGAATCACTACCATAAATCCGTTTATTATTATTATTATTATTATTATTATTATTATTATTATTATTATTATCATTATTATTGTTTCTTTATTACTATCTTTTAGAACTTAAGGTGCAATTTTTTAAATATAATACGAGGATATTACAATTACAAATTATACTAAAAACATAATAGTAATTTATAGTAACTTGATTTTTTATTTCATTTTTATCCTTATTTTTTTAATTGTAGCATTAACTATGTATCAATTTATTAAATTTTGTTAAGGATAAAAATTCAACAATAATAAAATTAAAAACAAATCATTCGACAAATCTCAAATTTGATAGAAAAAGTTCTCTTTAACCACACCTACTTTCTTTTTTCTTTTTATTTTGTGGTCATATAATTTTAACTTTAGTTTAAAAATTAATTTATTTAATATTTTAGTCATATATACATATATACATATATATATATATAAAATATAAATATAAATAAATTCAAATACCATTGAGACTTAAACTCCATTAATTTAACCCATCCACACCCTTGATCACACAGGGTACGTACTGTTGTGCATGGCATGATCCATGTGAATTTTGCGCATATTAAACCTACATTTCTCATTCTACAAACAAGAGTAAAGGCTGCATAAAACAACAAGAAGAATTTGTTGTTCAAAAAAGAAAATCTTGATATTGCATTATTATAACTCATGAACTTCACACCGCTGTAATTTCTCTTCCTGCTTCTTCTTCAAAGCCCTTCCAAATAACGTGACTGAAACTGAGCAAGGGCTATCATCAAGAGATCGTTTTGGACTCTGCCATTACACGTTTAACAATGTTAGATTTCCCGTGACCACCTCAAGACTACGTACTAAAGGGAGACTTTTAATTTATTATTATTATTAAAAAAATATTTATTAATATGGGTGTCCGGACTAGCTTGTGTGCACCTCAACTAATCCCACGGGTCCTGAAGTTAACGACCATGTTGTTAAATAATATTTATCTAGTCTTATTTGTTAATGGTAGAATGTTATTTTTAGTTTAACCTATATATAATTATACCTTTATATTTAGGTTAATTTAAGCACTCATAATAAATAGATTATTAAAAATTCTAACCTTCTTTTATGTTTGATCTGAATTACTTTAACATAATATCAGAGCCTTGATGACCAAGTAGTCATGAGTTCAAATCTCACCATCATTTATCTGACCATCATCATCAGCTTCCTCTTCCTCATGTTCTAACTTCATTGTAAAGAAGCCTTTACTAGGATTATTCAGTGACTATTATATTAGCAACCACAGGGTTCGAACTTGAAATTACAGGAGGAGCAAGCTTCTTGGTTTCAAACTCTTACCATTGGGCTATTTATTAGATGATTACTTTTAATTTATTATTCACATAGGGGGTACATGAACATTCAAGGATTATTTGATATAATAATGTTTTTTTTTTTTCTCATCCTTTGCAAGTTGAGTAATGATAAAAGGGGGAATGCACCTTGATATAAAATAAAAATAAAAATAGCAGAAACATATATCTTAACAGCTAAAACAGTATAAGAGAAAACACACCATGATCGATCCTTCTGAAATCTCTCCAAAACTACTAAATTAATTATTGTTACGAGTTAGACTAGAGTTCTTCTTCTTCCTAAAAACTCCTTTATAATAAAAATAAAGCCCAAGATCCATTACGATTGAAGATGGTTTGAATGAACCCTCGGCAGGAAAACCAGTGCACAATTTTACTGACCCACATAAAAGAGTGATTAAGAACAAGGATATTTTAATATAGGCAACGCAAAAAAACACATAAAAACAAAGGCTCAAAGGCAGGAGGGTGAAGCCCATAGAAGTTGTCAATGGCCTTGTGGCCCGCATCCTTTCCAAGCTATCATGACCCAACTCTCCTCTGATGCCCTATTGGGCAAGCATGTATGACGTAGTTTTGCAGCCCTCAACTGCCATGGATATTCATTAGCAATTTTTTTATTTGAATTATATTAAAATAATATTTTATTTTATTTTATTTTAAATTTTTTGGCATAACACATTAAAATAATTTAAAAATATATTAATTTTAAATATTTTTTTAATTTTTAGAAAACAATTTTAACCTTATTTTCTAACACTAAAATTATTAAATAATTATGTCAATTTATAAGTTATTGGGCCGACTTTAATATCCATGTTTTATAGCAATTAACAAGAGTAGTGGGCACCAAGGATAGTTTTGAAACCTGGCCTCATGGCTAGCACGGGTCACAGGTTTTGACCAGATTACTTTAATCAATTTTATTTTTATTTTAAAACAATGTTGTTTTGGTAAAAAAATTAATAAGTTTTTTATTGAATTTTGCTGAATTACTGGGTCACCTGGATCATAATTTCCTTTATTTTTTTTAATCTTGTCATGATTTCAGTTCCGGATCAACTCTTCAAACTAAACAGGATTTCAAAACTATGCTATGCCCAATGGCTAATACTTTTTACCTTTTGTTCCTAAAGCCAAGGTAACAATAGCTGAGTTACGATGGATGTATTTGTTAATATATTGGAACTGCATTTGAAATAATTTTTAAAATATATTTGAATTGAAAAATACATCAAATTAATAATTCTTCACACTATCATATCATATCATATCAAAAGTATTTCAAAGGCATTTGAAAAAGAATGATAAGTACAAACACATTTGCAAAATCACCTCTACCAAACGTGCCATGGCCAGTACGAAAAATGTCATAAAATAACATTCCTTTTAGTCTTTTTATGGAAAGTTAAAAATACTCTATAATTTCCAGTACCATAATCTCTCCTTTGATGGATTGTTGTGAAGATCCGCTCTTGATCCTATCATAAATCGTGCAATGAGAACAGAAAAAATAAAAAGGAAATGACAAAGTAACACAAAGATTTTTTTAAAAAAATTTAATGACTACTAGATATAGATATTTACTGATTATTAATTTTAAAGCTCGTGAAAATTAATTAAAGTATATATAAGTATGTAAATAAAAAAAATTTAATAAAATAATAAAATTTAATAATATCATGTTTATAAATATATTATTTTAATAACATCATGTTTTATAAAAGTTATTTATTTATTTGGAGCGGTATAAAAATATAGATATGGTTATTTTTTAAAATGTTTTTCATTTAGAAATATATCAAAATAATATATTTTTTTATTTTTTAAAAATTATTTTTGATACAGCGTTGAAAAATAATCTTAAAATATCAAAAAAAATTAATTTAAAATTAAAAAAATAAAAAATTTTCAAATTTTAAAAAATAAATAGAGCCTGCATGACAATATTAAAATATATTATTTCATGTTTTTCAAACAAATTATTTCTTCTAAAATTTTGCAATTGCAGTGCTAATGTTGAAAAGAATCCCTCGAAATCTCGAAATCTTTTTAGCAAAAAAAATCCAAACCCGTGAAATGACATGGGACTGGCCCCTTCCAGAGTGTAAATTCCATATC
>Ga0325404_1007684_pt1 | contig 11223 bp, 8 predicted proteins | sample PopdelMetagenome_18_FD_205664 | JGI IMG/M metagenome (GOLD analysis project Ga0325404, IMG submission 205664) | Populus deltoides microbial communities from Bellville, Georgia, United States - Xylem-Control-R1 | ecosystem: Host-associated > Plants > Phyllosphere > Stem > Wood/Secondary xylem...
TGTTTTTCCATCCAAGATCAAGGAAGGGGTCCTATTGATTAAGTACCCAGCAGTTAATACACACTCGCCCCAAAATTTAATTGGAAGAGAACCTTGAAATCGCAGAGCGCGAGCTACATTCAAAATATGTTGATGTTTTCTCTCTACACGCCCATTTTGTTGTGGAGTGCATGTACAAAAAGTCTGAAAAATAATTCCTTGATCAAAGAAATATGATTTCAGACATGTAAATTCTGTCCCGTTATCGCTTCGGAAAATTTTGACTTTCCGAGCAAATTGTCTCTCAACCATGGCAAAAAATCTTTTAAGCATACTAGATACCTCTTTCTTGTCAACAAGCAAATAAATCCATACAGCACGAGAGAAATCATCAACAATAGTTAAAAAATACGAAGCACCACATGAAGAAACTGTTCTATATGGTCCCCATAAATCACAATGAATCAGGTCAAAAATACCCAAGGTCTTATTTTTGCTAACAAAAAATTTATCTCTCCGCTGTTTTGCTCTTTGACAAACATCACAATTTTTATTCAAATTGTTTTCCTGGTGGCTAGAATTAACTTCGGGAACTAACTTTGTTATTCGTAGAGAAGGATGCCCCAGTTGCTGATGCCAGAGATCAAGAGACGCTTTATTACTGATCTTCATTGTATTAATCCGCGGTATCCCTTTGAAATAATAGAGTCCATCTCGTCTCTCACCCGCACCGATCAGCATCCTCGAGGTGTGGCCCTGTATAACACATAATTTTTTAGTGAATATACAAAACAATCATACTGATCAATTAATTGCGACACAGAAATTAAATTGCAAGTAAGTCCTGGCACATAAAGGACATTTTCAAGACACAAATCTCCATCAAGTACGGTTGTTCCCTCTTTGACCGCCAAAGCACTACTTTCATCTGGTAATCCAACGGGACACTGATCGATTATTTTTAAATCATTAAGTTCCTCAATTGACCCTGTCATGTGGTTAGAAGCCCCGGTGTCCAATATCCACACCGAACCAGTCACTGTCCCATACAAGTTTTTAAGCTTACCGGTCATTTTATCACTTATCTCCTTCGGCTCTCCCAAGATGACCTTTAATTTTGCCCACTGCTCGTCGCTCAAACCTGGGAACGACAAGCCTTCTCCTTCGGCTGCAATAGTGGCAGAACTGGATCCGATAGTGGTGAGAGCAGCGTTAGCATGGTGGGTTCCTCTGTGACCCCGGCCTTCTCCTCTACCACCGGAGTGCCTTCTTCCACGGCCAACCTCTCTTCTCTCGTCTCCCCTGGGTCTGTCACCCCACCATTCGGGGTATCTCATTAGGGCAAAACAATTGTCTTCTCCATGCCCTGATTTATGGCAGTGCGAGCAAATCCCCTTCTCTTGCTCGTCGGTTCGAGTCATGGAACCCTGTTGTCGTTCGTTGGTTCGGGTGCGAGCAACAAAAGCCACAAATTCTCCTTGTTCTTCTCTGCCTCGAGTCATCCCCTTCACTTGTTCTTCTTGAGTGAGGATAGAGTATACCTTGTGCAACCCCGATAATGGGTCTTGTGCCAAGACGTTAGATCAGGTTGTCCCGAACCGCTGCTCATCGAGACCCATAAGAAACAGGTGCACCTTCTCTTCCTCTCTTCTCTTTTCCAATTCTGAACCCAGATTGCATGTGCACTTTCCACACTTGCACGCCGACAATTGCTCAAAATTGCCCAGCTCATCCCATAATTTTTTCAATTTCCCATAGTAATCCATGATAGTCATTCCTTTCTGTTTGCAATCGGCCAATTGGGACCTTAATTGTTGAATCCGAGGTCCATTGGTGATGCTGAATCGGTCTTTGATGTCCAACCACAAATCCCGTGCAATCTCTACATGAGATATGGTTGATCGGAGTGTGGATTCGATAGTGTTTCGAATCCAGGACACCAACAATGAGTTGATGGTCCACCAGTCTTCCCAATCCTCTGATTCTTCACTGGGTTGTTCAATAGACCCGGTGATGTAGTATAAATTTTAAAAACAATTACTTTAGTTTTCTAACTTAAACAATCATGCAAATTATATAGTTTTGGTCCTTCAAAATTGTTCCAATTCCATTTTAGTATAGAGATTTATTTTTGTTATTTTTTGACTTAGTTAAGAGAGGAGAGAGAAGGGTCGCCGAATTTCGGTGGTAGGGAGAAAAATTTGTTATTGATACCAATTTAAACCACCAAAATAAAATATTTTTATGTCAAATTATTCCATTTAATGTGCAGAGTTCATATTAGGTGTTTTTGTACTTTATAAGTTTGTAAACAAACGAATCTAAGCTTGGGTCGATTTTTGGTTTCAAGCCGAGTTCAATTTTTTGGGCGGTTTTTTGAGGCTAGGAATGAGTTTGTCATGGTTTCTAGTAGGGGTGAGTAAAAAGATCAAAAAACTGAAAAACAAAAAAAAACCAAACTATGAAAAAAAATCGATTAAACCAATTAGAATATTTTAAAAAATATTTGGTTAGGTTTTATAAACCTGAAATCAAAAAATCAAACTAAAAAAATAAAAAATTAAACTAAAAAAAACTGAATCAAACCAAAACCGATCTCATTAAAATAGTACAAAAAAAAAACCTAAAAAACAATATAATTCTTAGTTTTTAATTAAAAAAATAACCCTGAATTAAGCCTACTCTAAACTGGATAGGTCCAGGAAATAAAGATCAAGCTAGAACAGTGAATGGGCCCAAATACTGTAGCTTAGCCCACGCATAAATTCAGCCTTGTTAAATTTACGGTCGCCAAAAAAATTATCATATATTTCAGTTGTCAAACAATCACTTGATTTCAATAAAGATAATTGTCTCGGGATTTTTTTTTTAAAAGATTGGAAGAAATTGTATTCGAGAGAAATTTTATGAAATATTTCTTTTTTATATTTAATATTTTGATTACTTTCAGTTCATGATAAAAAGAAATAATTGATATATTTGAATCCATAAACATCAAGTTATTTTATTTATATTTATTTGATACATGGAATAATAGTATGTGAGTTTGGTAACATTAGAGGTATTGAAATTACTGTAGAAAAACCATATTAAATTTTAAAATATAATTTATATTACTTTTTAAAATATTCCTTTAAACAAAAAAAATTTTAATTTAAAATTTGCATAAACACATAATATTAAATTAAAACTTTAATATCATGTTAAATAATTATTTTAATCCAACAAATTAAGTTGTAGCTATGAAATTTTTCCAGGGGCAAGATTATATTTATTTTTCAAAAGAGCTAAAACTTAAAATTTACCAGTTATATACCTAAAATTTGTAACTCCCCAAGCTAGGTAAATTCTCAATATATAATATACCAGATGCCATACCCGCGCGCTGTCGCGGGCTTGTGCCATGCCTGTGCATTGCGTGGGCTTATGGAAAAAAACCATTAAAAAAAATCACATGAAGAAAAACTATTTTTTCAGGGGCAAGATTTGAAATTTTTTTTCAAAAGAGATAAAACTTAAATTTTACCTATTATATCCCTAAAATTTGTAGCTCCCAGAGCTAGGTAAATTCTCGGTATATAATATACTAGATACTATACCGGCGCGTTGCTGCAGGTTTGTGGCATGCTTGTGCGTTGTCGTGGACTTATAGAAAAAAAACATAAAAAAAAATCATATGGAGAAAGACTATTATGTTTTCAATAAAAAAAAATACAAAGCTAAATTTTCAACCAGTTCAATATTAAAAAAATAAAATCAACAAAAATAATTTTATATAGAAAAAAACATAAAAAAAAACAAAAGGAAAAAAACCATGTAGGGAAACACTGTAGCAATCTATAGTGTTTTGCGAAGAAATATACAGTTGTAATTCTTAACTATCTCAATATTATAAAAATAAAATCGACAAAGATAATTTAAAAAAAAACATAAAAACTATGTGGGGAAATATTGTAGCAATTGACAATGTTTCAAAGAAAAAAACTATAAAACTAAATTTTCAACCAGTTCAATATTAAAAAAATAAAATTACAAATAAATTTTGAAAAAAAACACAAAAACAAAAAAATGAAAAAAAAGAAGATATTTTTGGAAAAAAAACAAAAAAAAAACACGTGGGGAAAGCTACAGTACTTTCCCCACGCGTTTTAGAGTATTAATTAATTATTCTTTTACAGTTACAACGATTACGAAGCAATGCCCAGAATAAAAAGTAGTTGGGATTTGTGTATTTGAGAATGAGGTGCAAATTGTTTTTCTTTAAATTTTTAAATTTTTTTATATTTTTAAATTGTTTTGTTGTGTTGATATTAAAAATAATTTTTTAAAAATAATTTTTTTATTTTAATATATTTTTAAACAAAAAATATTTTAAACCACAACCACTACCACAATTTCAAATCCAGTAACAAAATTTCAACATTATTTTTCTGGGACGGCAAGCAGAGGGTTTGGTGTGAGAGAGAGAAACTACGTACTCCATTGCTTTCATATATTTTAGCAGGATAAATCAAGCAGTAAATATATGCTCCTGCTTTTGAACACTAGGCTAACTTGATCTGTGCTTCCCTCTTTCAGATAAAGTGCTGCAGCAGCATATCTGTTATCTTGGAATAAAATCAGAGCTAGGTCATCAGCTGAATGCTTTTGATTTGAATTCATGTCCAGCGTGCTAAGAAAAGAGAATATATCATCCTCAAGCGAAAGATTGAGCCATCGATTGATCCCATTGGTCGTTACATGAACCTCAAGCACCTACCTCTTATCTTTTCGAACATTCCATCAGTAATACATCTTTTCACTGCTTTATTGAAGTAGATTCAATGATAAAAAAATCTTTCTCTCAAGAAAATATTTCCCCATTTTTCAAAGATTCCCTCAATGGTGGCCCTCCTGCTTTTATCAGATCATGCGTGGACCATAAACTAAGAGGGAAGGAGGTGGGGCTGTGCTCTTCCAAGCCCTAGAAAACCAAAGCTTAAGAGACCACGGGGACCCAAATGTTATATCCCAGGTAAGGTAAATATATAGATGAATGCTCCAATCATGGGAAAAGGGCTGCGAAACACAGGGAAATGGACTCCACCGCGGAAAAAGAGAAGGAACCCATTGATGTAGCTTTCACTGAGGTAGACTTGCGAGAGCTAGCATGATAAGGATTCTAAGATGGTGTATTTTATCGAGATTCCTTGCGCATTTACCTGGCCACCCGGGTCTATTTATTTATTCGGGCCCTTCCTCAGCATTTGAGTGAGAGCTAGTTTCCATACATGTCTAACCCCACACTAGCTCCTAGCATATTCCCTCTCGAACTTACCTTGTTGTAGCTGCACCCATATTTTCAAATTAAAAATATCATTTTCATGCTTTTGATTTTGGGCTCGTGTCGTGTTTACAAACGAAAGTAGACGAGCCCTTTAAAATTTAACTTGGAAATGGGCTGTTGATCGATAACAAATCACCTTCAAATTTAAAGGGATAAAACCAGATTAGTCCTCGATTTATAATCTTCTTCTTGCTTATGTCCCAAACCTATAGTATGTATCAGTCAGGACACTAGTGCATCCAAGAGTCCTCAATTTGATAATTCCATTAAAAATTGAGAAAAAAGCTAGCACATTTGCTGAGAAAAGGCTCCTATTGAGGATTCTTGAATACATTGAGGACCTGATTTGTAATAGATTTGCTTACCAAAATGCAAAAGAATCCATGCGTGGAGCAGATCATTAACTCGAGCAACGAAGTCGTTTTCCGAATCCAACAACACAAAGGCCCAACAGGTCCACTGGATTGATAACCTGACGCTAACACACCATCCCAATACCAAGTAAGAGTATCAAGAACAGGCCATCGTCGCTCGTGTCGTTATTCGATCCATAAAATGGCGTTGAAACTTAGGACAAGGCCACCTTATGGTTAACAGCCATTAACACGGGACCACAACTGAGGACACTAGCTCGTGGCAAACACGTTTGTCTTGCTGTAGAACAGTAAAAACATATTTACCACTCCCGACTAAACTTTAGTTTTCTGACACTGTATCTTCCCGAAGTGCAACACCTAGTGATTCTGCTGATTCATCGACACAAGTAAATACCATCACCGCACGCCTTCGCAAACAACCTGGCAAGAAACCTTTGGAATGTTGCTCAGAAGGCAGAAGTAGAAGGTGATAACATATCTTTTCCAAGTTCCAACATCAATGACGTACCAGATTCTAAGATAAACTTCCCGATAATAACTACACTCCTCAGTTTATTAGATTTTTTTTTTAAAAAAAAATACTTGGCTATTGAATTAGAAAGAATTATCAAAATATCATTATTACTACTGTTTAATCATAAATAATTTAATTATGTTGATAATATTAAAAAAATCATCAATAAAGTTATAAATAGTATTTTTTTCATCAATGATATGTTATATTTACTGATATATTTTTTATCAGTGATATTTTATATTTATCGAGAGAAATACCGACAAAATAGAATGAATAATTTATTTCTATGTGGCGTGCTTATTTCATCTTAAATCCATTAGTAAAATTATAAATAAAACAAGAATCACTGAGAAAAGTTGCTCTAACCTATGAGCCTGTCAATAAAAATCTTCCCGACAAAATAAATTCTTAACTATCAACATAATATTCTATCAATAAATTATAAAATTCTGGTAGTGTAGTAGATTGTCTAAGATTGTCTAAGATATATATAGACACACACACACACTTAGCTTCATTTTCTAAGATAATTAAATATCAAATTATGTTTAGTCAAGTTTAAAGTGTGTTTATTAGTACACTGAAGGGTGTTTTTCAATTAATTGAATATGAAAAATACATGTTTTTTTAAATATGTTTTTTTTTTATTTTTAATATTGATACATTAAAATTATTAAAAAATAGAAAAATAATTTAGAAAATATTTTGAAAAGCAAAATCTTGTGATATGTAAAAGTAAAACGATACTTAGTTATACAAATGTTTTGTGCTAGCAGTGCTATGTAAGACTAGGAAATGAATAATGCTTTATTCGCCTTCGCTTTTTATCTTTTTGGTATTTCCAATATTGTAAGAAATATTTGCAAGATCAGAATCGGAAGAAGAAAAGAGTGGTCAATAAACAATTACTAAAAAAGGGTATAATTGTGACAAGTTGCTCAAATTAACAAGCAAGGCAAGAAAATCCAACCACAAAAAATTAAGGTGGGGCAGAACATCGATCTGGTTACTGCGTGTTCGATGGAGGTCTGTAGAAAAGGTGGAATGGAGGCTCATGTTGTAAGCGAATCTGTATTATGTTAATGAGTAGACTCAAGATTGGGATCTAATCCCCACTCAGCTGGTAAAAATTCTCGATGAAATCCACTTGCTGATGATATTATAAAAGAGAAAGAAAAAGACTTGATAAACTTGACACTGATTCTCCTTTCATTTCTTCCTCTTTACCTTTGCTTAAGTAGGAGAATCACATCTTGTTACACCCCCGAGAGGGTGGAAAAATATATTCGCCAACTTGCACAACCCCACCATTTTCTCCTGCTTATAAGGAGCAAGCATGGAAATCTCTTGTCCATACCATCTCTTGACTTCAGTCTTCTCCTTTGACTGAGGCAGTGGTGATCTTCACTTTCTTTTTCTCTCAAAGTTTCTTTCCTTTTAGTGTCTTCTTTTTTTTAACTTTTGGAGACTCTCAACTTAACACTCAACGCGCATTCCTTTCTAACCACCGCCCACCTTATCCTCCCCCCCTCCAGTTGGTAAAGCCACCTCCTCCACTACTCACTTACCATTAATTACACCTTTCCGCACAGGGGAAATGTCTTATTTCACATCTTCAAATGGCACCGGCTCCTCTTGGACAGCCAAACAAAATAAGCTATTCGAGAAGGCCCTGGCTGTATACGACAAAGACACCCCAGACCGCTGGCAAAATGTGGCCAAGGCCGTGGGTGGCAAGTCTCCTGAAGAAGTTAAGAGGCACTATGATCGTCTCGTGGAGGATCTCGTGTACATAGAATCCGGCCAAGCCCCTCTGCCGAATTACAAGCCCTCTGGCAGCAATGGTAGAGGACTTGTTGAAGAGCAAAGGTAATGAACGTTTATGGTAACCATGATATATATACTCATTATTTACTGGATAAAAACTACATGAAAATTAATCTTCTCAGTGTATCTTCAATATCCTTGCATGCAATACTCTTTTATTCTCGTCTAATTCCCATCTTAGTGAACACTTTTTGGTCACTACCACAATATCATGCATCTTACACATGTTCAAGAGATGAATATTCACATTGTCATTCACTATCCTTCGAAGTTGAAAGGGCATGAGCAGGCACAAACTAAGCTCTAAATCCTAAAATCTCTCCAGGCATTACATTCCTGCCCTGCCCATTACTGCCATTAAATTTGCAATATTATTATTCTATGTATGCGTGCTATGGACTCTCCGCTCTCAAGATAAGAGTCTCTCTATTGTCCACCTTTTCTCTTTACCTTGCACGTACATGGCCAGCTGCCCACTGTATATTGAGAAAAGAAGATATATATTTTTTTCTGATTTCAAATCACCCCAGCAAAACTTCCTTGGATTGTGTATAATGCAACAACAAACGTCACAGCTTTCATTAACTGCTGATTTTGAGGGTACGTTTATATATGCTGGCCAAGCATCATGTATTATATTTTCATTATGTACTTGCCTTTCTCTTTTCCAGTGGCGTTAGGGTAAACACAACACCGACCCTTTGTACCCCCGATATATAGTCCTTAATTTTATATTAATTTATATGTATATAGGCTAGCTATGGTCTATCCATCATCTATTCAACTTCCTAAGGGGAAAAAAGGGCCATGAAATCTAATCCTTCTTGTTTGGATCACACACACATGGTCCTATGATTTGGAACTGGGCATAAATTATTATAAAAAATTAGCCGGTGCTTCTAATTCTGATAATAAATTATTATTTTGTTACACAAGAAAACACAAGTTATTTTAATCAAATCTCACTTTCCTCCGTGACCCAGCTCGTTAATCCCCAGACCCTGCTCACGACACAGGTTCTTGTGTCTAGCTAGAACCAAAAATTTCATGCAGTACCCAATGTGGCCAAAATCGGCTATCTGTTATAAAAATAAATATAACAAGACCCCCGAGTACTGTAAAAATTATAATTTCAAGGATAATGTGATTGTTGAGAGCCTGCATGCGCAGCGGTTGATTAATTAAAATTAAGCAGTCTAAATAGGGAATTAAATATAATTAGACATCACTAATGCTGTTCGTTTTATTTTTTTTGGACAGGCTTACGAGGAACTTAAAGCTGCAATGAAGTGAAGCACCATGGAGTCCAGATCTGTGGACAACATGCATGCAAGACAAGTATTAAAAAAAAAAAAAAAAAGTGAATCTAGTTGCTGGCTTGGTTCTGTCTAGCGTTAATTACTGTAGTAATAATGAACGCAACATGAACAAGCCATGTGCGATTCACACTTTTTAAGCTGGTGTGTATGATGTATCTATTCTAATGGTGTTTTCCACTGTTAATTATATAAAAAAATGTGTGTTCTATATATATATATGTTTGCTCCTTCCCAATCAACAATAGAGTTACAAAGCACTAACGTCATGTTTGTTTTATTAAAAGAGTGCTGAAACCTGAAAATAACTTTTTTCTCTCTCGTAAATGCATCAGCTGAACTCATCTACTATTTGATTGTGTGCTATGCATAAGCTTACAGCACAAATCACATAAGAAAAAGACTTATCATTTATAAACGAGATCGTTATCTATATTACTTTAATGTAGCAACAATGAAATTAGACATCCAGCTTTTCTGCAGACCATTTAATTAATCCAACTCCAAAAAGTTTTGAATTTGTACGTCCCTGTTTGCCTAGTTGCCTGATCTGGAGGCACCCAAGTAAAGCAACATCTGCCTTGTTTCATTCCAATTCACTAGTAGGACAGTTTTTGTTTTCGTTTTAGGAAGGTCAAATTTAATCTCAACTTTTTATGAACTATAATTACAGGACAAATTTAAACCCACTAAAGAAAGAAAATGAGGCATAAGTATCTTAAATTTGTGCGACATGGACGCACTTGGGAAAAATATTTTCTGATGGTAATGATTAAGGCCACGATATGTCCCCAGAACACTATAAATAACTAAACGAAACTACAATTGTTTCAAAAGTTTATATTTATCAGTTGTTAGAGAAGAAAAGAAAATGGCGAAGACAGCATTTGTTCTGGTACTTTCATTGGTGCTGCTTCTATCAACATTCCGCACTGTGTTGAGTACAGAGGACCAAGGAGAAACCATCTCTGATCACACGAACCAGGCTGCCTCCTATGCGAAGGAGAGCATGGAAAGCATGCCAAATTCCTTGGGAGATAAAATGGAGGATGCTAAGGAGACCCCATGTCATGGAGGGCATGGTAATTCACACATATTTTGGAGTGAGTTGTTGAATGTAAATGCATGAACTATATGTGAAGATATCTCGTAGCACACCAGCTAACTGCATACAGGTTTTCGATCCGGAAATTATATATATTCATGCACACATGCAGGTGAATAAAGTTTCTTGAACGAGTATTAATTGGCTTGCTGTTAATTTCAGGACACGGGTTTAGTTTCGGGAAATCATCAACCAAAAGCAGGACCAGCACCCGCGCCGGCACCCATATCATCAGCAGGCCCGCGCGGCATCAGACTTGGATCGGATAAATCACAATTATAAAACCCAATCCAGGATTGATTATGTCTAAAGTTTAGGTTCAGGTCGATTCGGATCATCCCAAATTTTTATTTTTATACTCTCAAAACTACATTGTTTTGAAGGGGAAAAAAAACTTTGGATTTTTCCATGCAATCAGCACGGTCTAGGTTTTAGACCGGTGAATCACTTGAATCGACCATCGATACAGGTCTTATAAAACTGTATATTACAATTTGGAAAGGGATGATCGAGTCGGCTCCCTTAAATTAGCAGGTTTTAGATTTAATTTAAGACGAAGATTCTTCCGGAAATCTCAGGATGTATGCTGTCGATGCAATGTCATCGAGATGTAAATTGCTTGTATGAATAAAAATTACATCTTTGTAGAGATATAAATAGAATTTCCTTAAATAGCATAGCATAGCATGCCATCGTTCACTCAAAAACTTGGAGCACTTCTACCGATGAAGTTAATAAAACATAGAACACAAGACCAACAGGCATGACTTCGAATG
>Ga0325404_1007685_pt1 | contig 11223 bp, 8 predicted proteins | sample PopdelMetagenome_18_FD_205664 | JGI IMG/M metagenome (GOLD analysis project Ga0325404, IMG submission 205664) | Populus deltoides microbial communities from Bellville, Georgia, United States - Xylem-Control-R1 | ecosystem: Host-associated > Plants > Phyllosphere > Stem > Wood/Secondary xylem...
GAGAGAGTACCAATTGAAAGAGCAACGAGAGTTTTGGTTTTGTAGACTAGGAGATTTGCAACTGCAAATCGTAGATTCTCTTCTCAATCGCTTTCTCATTTTCATTTTCTCAATATTTCTCGGTGAACTCTCTTCTTCCATTGAAATGGTTTAGTAGAAATGGCTCTTACTGTTTGGTCTATTTATTGTTGACGCGCGAACTTCTCACTACTTGAAATTGAGTAACCAACCATTCTTTCCATTTTAAAAATAAATTTGAACTTTGAAGTGTTTGCTGATGGGCCCCTACTAGTTTGGCCCATTTAAATGTGGGTCTATTTTAAGCCCATGGATTGCAAACACCACCTTTCTTTGTTCTTTCTTTTTTTTACGGTTTCTTCCGTAGAATTAATTTTATATGATTATTTTACAGAATTCACTTACAAAAAAAATCATTGAATTTTTTATATTATTTAAAAAAATTATATATAAGATTAATGTCCTCTTTCTTATTTCGTTGTTAGTCGAAAACGTTCAGTCAATGTCATGGGCTGGGGAGCCTCTTTCTTCTTGTAATAGAAATTTCGGCAACAGAACCTTATGTATATTTGTTTGTATTTCAATCGAGGGCGTGGGCATTAGATTTTTTGGGCTCCACCTGGGTTCGTAGAAGCCGATGTAATTTGCTAGACATACAGAATCCGTTAGGGTTCATCCTCCATTTCCAGTAAACTTGCATGCTGACTGCCGTCATAGACAGCACCCGTTCCATAAGCATTTCTCATCCAGTATAGCAGCAGTGACACCGCCATTGATTCTATAGAGTGGCATGAGCCATTGGGGTTATCGTTACAACCCTAAATTGCAATCATCAGATTTCTTTAGATTTGGTTCACCACCACACTTCCATTAAAATACGCCTCATTTCCAGCTAATAGCTAGTAGCATACCCTTGCTTTCATTTTGTTGCATCATTTGGCCCCTTTCAAATGGGAAAAAAAAAATACTGAATGAATTACTAATGGACTCGTACCATGCTTGCTCATTACACGAGTAGGAATCAGATTCAAATCTAACCCTTGCAGGAGAGAGAAATGAAGTTGAAACTTGAAACCAGATAATGAAGGTAAGGTTCTAATGTTGCAGTGCGGGAAATTTAACAGCAACTGTTGAGAGAAATTATAAAAAAAAGGCCACCAGCCAAACTGCCTGTGAATTTACATTTTATAGCTACAAAGGATTGGATGGTTGTCAGAGTAAATAAATGAATTAAATTGCAGGTTCATTGCAGGTTAGAATATGAGTCTGATGCATCCATGCAGTACATCGGAAAGTGTAAATGGCGAGCCTTAATTCATGAACTTCCGACAATTGGGAGCTTTACAGAGGCAAGGAACTTTCAGCTCATCATGCTCATCTGGATCAAACAAGTAATCATACCTGTCCATGCACAAATTAAACACATGTTAATTACCCGAATTAAATATCCCAGGACCAGTGACGAGAGAGAGAAAGAGAGAGATTCTTTTGAAGCATACGTTAGCTCGTCACCAGCAGAGACATTTGTCTTGGCAATGAGAACGATCCGATTCTCCACATCACCCACACTCATAATCCTTGCATAACAATTGGGCATACACTGCAAAAGGAGTAGTTGAGCACTTCATATTAAGGTAAAAGAAGAGATGTATGAAGAGCTAAACAAATACCTCTACTTCTTACAAATAATTGTATAACACATAAGGTTAAAAATAGAAATTGTTTTTAACCATGAACAGAAAGCACAGTCAGGACACTAAATTGCACAACTTGACCAAGGTAAACCTAGTTGAACTTCTGAATTCAGGTTCTACAATCAATATCATATATACTAGGTTTTAAAGAACAAGTAAACCAAAGACCAATTTTTAACTTGGCAAGTGTCACAATGGTCATCAAATCTGACAGCTAAGATCCATTTTCCTTTTCCAAGTCAAAGGGTATAGTAGACGACACCAAGGGAGTTAAAAATAAGTGTGCTTCCAACTTCCCAGGTACTTGGCGGACTACCTGGATTGTGCAAGCATTTCACTATGAACTGTTCTATAAACATGAGCTTACATATGTCTGATAAACAGAAACATGAAAGTCACCAATACGAAAGCTAAAAAAAAGTAGGAATTTTTAGATCCAGTTTCAGGTGAAATATAGGTTCTGCACTTACCGAATGATTGATTAATCGTGCTATATTCCCCTTATTTGTTGCATCAATTACAACTTCCTCACTGATTTTGAACAGCTGCAAGAAATAGATGGTTGAACCATAAGAAAAACCAACAATAGAGTTCTTTCCCTTATACAATATGATCAGCTGTATACTAGGCCAAAGAGAAAGAAAAGGAAAATGATGGAAAAGGAAACTGTAGCATCTTCTGCCAGTGCTAAACACACCAAAACTATGTTAAATATTATTATTCCATAATTTGTTCGAAATAGTTCAGAGAAGTTCAATTTGCCCATAGCTCTCCTTTGATACCAGGTATGCAACTCTTGGCTTTCATTTCCCTTGTGATGGACCTGGAAGAGATGGGACATGTTGATTCAGACTACATCCCCATCATCAACCACTTGGTCATCTGCCTATCAACAGCTCGGCAGGGTCTAGGATTAAAGTTTTTCAGTATACAAGAAGAAATTCATGGCAAATTGGCAATTACACTTTCTAAGTAAAATAACAAAAAATCTGCCAAGAAATATGAGCAGTCATGTGCATACAGACCAAATAAAATCAAGAAACTCACATAGCAATCCTTGCCTTCTAAACGGTACCGTGCCTCTCTCAGATCAGCAACACTCCGCCTTACCTTCTCTCCACAATACTCAATGACCTGGAGAAAGGTGTTTTGTTAAACAAGAAAAGAAGCAAACCTAATATTGAGAAAGCATTACTTCCAGGGAAGTTAAACACATGAGAGATACTTTAAAGTCCAGCCATACAAAACAATTGATGCTTTAAAAACACAACAAAAAGACCAAACATATAAATTAAGTACCATTTCTCCTTCTTGAATATTTCTGCGGGCGAAGAGGCCCCATCCATGTATACCAGATTTACCAAAACACACCCGATGATTTTCAGTTTTCTGAAAGCATAGATAGATGTTAATTGAATTTGACAATCATATCCAGTACAAAAAAACTATATCATGTGAAGGATGGTGGGACCTGTAAATGGTAAAGGCGTTCTTTAAATGAAGAGAAAACAGTAGAATCTTCAGTTTCCTGCTAGAAGACAAAGCAAATACTGAAAAGTTAGCCAACCAAAACAACAAAAAGGATGGATCATGAAGTTCCAAAATCATTTTTTTTCCTCTTGGTTTTCTGTCGAACTATTTAAAAGAAATAAAACCTTCCAACCAAGACAAGATCATTACTTTATAGGTGCTCAGGTTAATAATTGAACATAAAGGATGATGTCTTGGTCCCATCAATCGATGGAATATTGGCTCTCCTTCAGACCACTGCCAAACAGGAGAAAATATCTGTGAGATAAGAACGACAGATAAACTTGGCCTGAATGAAAAACAAACTATCTTGATGAAAAATCCAGAGGAGAGGTGGAAAGGAAAGCAAAACAAAAGCGGCAAAGGTTCCTAGATAAATCACCTTATGGTTTGTTCTTTTAAAAGCACGGCACTTTGCAGCAGAGAGGGGTTCAAATTCATTACTCCCTGTGGTTGAGGGTTCTGGAAGTTCCACTCTCTTAGATGAAACCAACCTTGAACCCCTCAAGCACCCATTCTGATTCTGGAGCAAACTTCTGCCAGAGAAAACTCCTGAAGGTGTACGCACGACTACAGCATAATCTGGGTTTGGCTTCCTGCAACAGAACCAAAGTAAGATGACACAACATCCAAATTAAACAAAGATGGACAAGATTCTCTATTCCAATTAGGAGAAAAAAGAATATGATAAAATGAAGATGCAGATGATAGATGGGGGCAAAAGCTCTAACCTGTGAACAGCACAATATATTAACTTTTCTGTGACTTGCACACCATTCTTCTCTGTGCAGTTCAACTGAAAGTCCAAGGCGCAAGATCAACGAATGTAATTGGTACAGTCTATTCTCATAAATTTCAATTTAAAAACTACATAAGGAATATTTACTAAATAATATAGAAACATACAAGCACCAGGAAAGATATGGCACAGTACAAAATATGAAATCCAGACACTAAAACAGAAAATAAAAGGAACGAGTTTTATTCACGAGTATTAAAAACAGTTTCAGAAAAACCTACTTCCATGAAATATCCTGCTCTTGAGGCACACGTTGCATGAAAATAGGTGGCACACTTGCAACACTGGGCACATGGACCATGGGTCTGCTTACAGACAACACACCTCTGGCATGCAAATAAAATAGATTTAGACCATAAGCACTCTTATTTGTATAACAACATAGCAAGTAAATGAGAATCAATCTGGAGAAAAACAACTTGAAAAACAATTTAATCACCAAATCAAACAAAAGCCTTGGTCTTCAATGACTAAAGAAATAACACCCCCTTTACCAAAATTAGAATCCTCTTAAATTCTAGACAAGTGAAAATATATGCTACAGAATTAAGGGAGACAATTCCCGTTCCTAAGCATGTGAGAAAAGTTTGTTTAAAAAGCCAGAGCAGGAAACTTCCAACTGGTTGTTCAGATCATAACATACCTTCATAAACGACATCGATGGAATTCTAAGAATTCCAGTGGCAGGTTCCATTTTTTCATGGTTCAAGAAACCAACTTCAGGTCGAAACCAAGCACATATGATGTGAACCCACAGTGTTTCAATATCACTTGGCTTGAGAGCACCACCTACAGAAGTACGTTTCAAATATAAGAACAAACCAGCATTGAATTACAGTGAGCTTTACAGCATGAAAGCAGAAAAAGGTCACTAAATAATATTGTTTTAGATGAATGGCTTTGGTAGTTTGGCGCAGCAGTGCAAAAAACTTGATTCAAATAATCAATAATCAGATTCATTTTTTGTTCTGTACTGGAATCAACCTGCCAAATTCCAGGGTACAAAATTCGGACAGTAAATTATTTTTCGGTGGCAGAATAGTATTTATTTCCTTTCTTTGTCAAGAAAAGGAAAGAAGCTAACCAAATCAGAACTTCAGTCATTCAATGACTTTCGCAAACCACAGGTAAATTACTAAGATCTATCAAAACATAATGCAAGAGAACATGCCTTTTACAGGGCAAAGGCAGCACTCCTTCTCAACATCAGGAGTTTCACAAGCTCTGCACACCCATGAAGCAAAATCCTGAACATTCCTTACCCCATAGCATTCTTGGTGGACAGCTATTTGACACCTGAAAACAAAATTTAAAAAAGGAAAAATAGGTCTCGGGCGATGGTAATTGAGTACACAATTCATTTTTTAACTTAAAGCAACACTTAATTTCATTGACCACTCAAATAATACTGAACAGACACAAAGAAATTGATGAGTGAGGGCATTACCTGTTACAGATCATAATTTTGTTATCATCCCAATCTTCAACCCATCTACAAACAGCACATCTTTCTGATATCCATTTTGCATATATAGGTTCATACTTCTCTGTTCAAAGGAAATAAAAAATTCATGTTGTTCACAATTAACCCAGTAAAGCACCCACTTCTTCCAACTAAACCAAAAGAAAAGGTAGTAAGTTATATGTACCTTCCAACAAAGCAAGTAGCATCTGCTTATCTAACTTTAGAGGATCTATACTTGCATTATATTCAGCAATCTGCACAATAGATATTGTTCATGGAAAATTTAATAATAAGGACGTGTAAGATTCATTCACCCCAACAAAGAGGATAAAAAGGAAAGAAAATAAAAGAAAATCCTACAACAATCGAGATTATATTTGCAGTACAAGCTTGGAACTGGTTTTTCCTAGTCAGTTCAAGAAACTGGTTTGTTGTAGAATCACAAAACTGGGCCCGGGAAAGGATCCTAAGGTAGTTACCAATATGATACTAACTATGGGGCTAAATTACTTTACTGTCATCGTATATCATTTATAAGATAACTAGCATTTCAGATGTTGCACCGTAATCAACAAAAATCACAAAAGGTTCTCAAGGTTAGTCTTTGACAAGGTATTTAATAAACAAATTAAATTTCTACCACCATTAGTCAAAATTTTAGGCTATGTAATGAAGGACATACTCAATTCTCTATTATTCCTCTTCTCTTTTTCTTTGTTCTTTATATGTTCCTCTTTTTGAGCAATTTCTTTAAATGCTTTCAAGAAAAAGCACAGCATTAGATAAAGTAAACAATGTATTGGCACCAGAATTAGAGAAATGTGAGCAGAATTGAGCACATTAACATATATGTAAATGGCATAGCCTGTACTATGTTGTTAAAAAATAGCAACTTTAGAAATTAGGATGCCAATTAAGAAAAATGACAAGTTCCAGTACAAACCCATTGTGCCAGTGGTAACATTGTGTCTTTGATTTTCACACTGTGCTTCCACTTTTTAGCTCTACACCCAGTGTGCTTTTCCCATTCACTTGGTGCTTGTTTCCGTGACCCACATGAACCACAGTTGCACTCAATTCTAGAAATAGAGGGAAAGGAAAAAAGTTGATGAGATTGTTATATTAGATAAGGATTAAAAAAACAAAATCCACCAAATATATGTTTACCACAAAATTAACCAGCATTGCCCTATTAACACAACTAAATCAGATTAATTTAACAATACCAATATTTGAACTTCAAACTAACTGTTACAGTCACAATTTGCAACATCCCTTTAACATATATATAGCAACCCAAAAATGAAAGAGAGAGAAGAGAGGCTACAATCCATAATTTTTGCAAAGTTTACAGGGCTTACAAATGAAGTTTTGGAATGTATGTTCCTTCCATCCCATTGCAGATAACTGTTACCTTGTCTAGTGGTACAGCCTGTCCACTGTTTCCTATTGACCTGATTCAAATGACATCATTGGGATTAAAATTTCCCAGGGAAAAATCCATGATAAATTCGTGGTGTCAAATTTAAAAATCACATATGAATTTGGAAAAACGAAGTGAGCAGCATACTTGACTGGAGGCTTTCTTCTCTCTAAATCTGGTTGTGCAAATTTAAACTTTACTTTGCAGTCAGGGCAGTAATAATCAATATCCTCCAAATCCTTCAAACCATAACAAATCAATTAGCCTCCACCTTTGAATGAACACAAACTAACATAAGAGATAACAGAATGTATTAAACTATAATATGGTAGACACACCTTGAAAAGTTTGCTGGAAATGTTGTCACACTCAGCATGCACCCAAACATTACAGCCATCACAGCATACCTAATACATGAAATTTTCATTCCAACATATACCAAAAATTTATTTGATTGTTTTACCAAAAGAACAGTATAAACCTAATTCAAATACTATTAATAATCTTACCCAGTTCCCGCCATCTGAATGATGCCAGGTCTTCTTGCATATGCCACAATATTGCTTTGATTTTCTTAACTGTAAAAAACAGGCATGCAATTAGCACTTTAAAAAGGATATAATTATACAAACAAAAAATAATCAAAAGGAGGTATTTCTCATGAACCTTGGCACAATGTTTGCATAAAATTTCACTTTGAAATGTTGATCTTTTCCTTTTCTTCAAAGTTTTGCATGGCAAGATTAGATTGCAGCCATCACAGCATCTCATGTCCTTGTAACATGCATCCTGAACAATTGATTCACAAGATGAAATTAGAAGTCAAAATCCAAAGGCAGTAAGAGAGTTCCCAGGACAAAAAAATCTCTAGAGATCAAATTCAAAGTTCCATTAAATATACCAGATATAGCATTTTAGCATAGAATGTATGCAAAAAAAAAAACAATATAATTTTTGTCAGTCATGCAGATTGATCCAGACAAGTTTGCAGCACCTGGCATGACAGGATTAACTCATATGATAATTAAAATGTGCAAACAAAATCCACTGATCAGAGGAGCATTTTATTTCTAAAACATTTAAACACCTAAGTCGTTCAATAAAATTCCCAGAACTACATTTCTAATCACACCAGCAAAGAGTGTACACGACCCACCACTTTGCATAGTACCAGTAGATGTGTGAGGACAGATTGTCAATAGCAGCTCAGAGGAAAAATTGATTGTGTTTTCTTATGCTAACAGAAACCCACTGCCAAGAAATAGAACCAAGAAACTTCAGACTTTCATTGCATTAAAACAGAACCATTATTATTTGGTTTTGGGAAGGGAGGAAAAGAATTCCTTAACACTGGAGGTTGTATATCTTACAGCATATGCAAGGTAGAAGATGAAATGAACACAAAATAAACTATCAAGACATGTGCAAAGTCTATGGTCTCAGCATTTTAGAAGAGAATAATTAGATGATGAAATTAGTAGAAGACAGAGCTCATATTTCTGCACCATAATATGACAGAGTTCACTTATTTGCAATTCCAGTTTGATGGTTTTCACAGCTGTTAAAACATTGGTCCCATTCCTTTCCATCTTCATCAGTATTTTCTCAGTCTTGATTTTTAGCTACAATTGATGCAATATTTATGCAATAAAAAAGCTGCAGTTTCAACAATATTTTTCATCCAAATATTTATTCATTCTGGATGCTTCCAGTTAAGATTATAGTAAGACGTATGTGGTTATTATAGCAAGGAAAATTCATGACAGAAACTTCTCTAAACAATGAGTCAGATCTCCCAATGTTCATAAGCATTCAGAAATAATAAATTCCATCACAAACAGACAATGAAACAAGAAGCTAGAACAAACAACAAACTAACCAAACAAATGACCTTCTATATCAGAAAGCTCAACCATGGCAGACCAAGTAGGGGATATAAGATTATATTTGTCTCATGCTACATAATTTCCCAGAGCTGCATGAAATCCTTCAAGACCATCGACTAGAATTAGGAAGAAAGGACAGAGAAGAGAAAAAGGAAACTTGCCTGTTGTTGAGTGTAGAAGTCCAGATCCTGACTTGAACAGCTAGCTTCCTGGAGTCGGGTGGGATAAGCTTCAGGATATGGTATTTCCGCACTGATGCTGCCCATGCCTGCACTTTCTGCTAAAATTGCCTCTTCTAGTGCCGCCTGAAAATCACTCAGCTTGCACTTGAACATTTGAGTCTGCACCTGAAATCTGAAGAAACAGAGAATTAACAAAAAGTGCCCTGAGAGCTTATAATAACACCAATTGAATATGATCATCTACATACCTGTCCATGAATTCTGCAAAAGGGAATATCATCCCCTGTTTCACCCATGCATAGTCCTGCTCATTAACATTAAGCATTAACTTAAAATGCACCAAACGAACTAAGCAATAGAAACTCCTGTGAGAGAAACGTGAAAAAAGGCAAGAGAAATATACCCTTTGCGTTCCATTTTTAGAGTATCCATAAAACATAACACAAAGTGCACCAGGAACACAACAACTGAGTACCGCATCAGGAGCTTTCAGGATGGGATCAATCACAACTGCTGGCCACCATGGGTATCTCTTCCCGCATTTAGCCCAAACTATATCACCCAAAGCAAAATCCTCTGGTCTGTAAACATCCTTCTTTTTTTTAGCTCTTTCTCTTCTCAATTTATCCAAACCTGTATACCCATGTCTTGGCACAACTCCATCTTCTATCAATGGATTACCCGAACTCAAAAACTTTTTATTGCGACCTTTTCTATAGTGAAAATTGTTACACCCGAACTGACCCACTTGTCCATGCCCTTCAATGCCATAAAATGGATAGGAATGAGAGCTTCCGAAACCAAATTTACTATTATATCTATATTTCTCACTATAAAAATCCTCGCTGTCTACAAATTCATCATCCCCTATTTCCAAATCAGTGTCATCAATTCTACATTCTTCGTTTTTCCACATATCCACAACCGAATCGTTAAACCTCGAAGGAAGTATTTGCACTCGCCCTCGATAAGATCTTGATATCGGCTTTCGAGAGCTCGCCAAGCTCTGGTTCTTCAATCTCTTCTTCGAGTAAGACTGAGCCTCATTAGCCCAGTACGATCCTACGCTGCAAAAAGAACCTGGACCACTGCTAAAATCATCAAATTCACTATACATACCCATTGGATTTGAATTGTATCCATTCAACTTTCGCTTCTTAGGAATCAATTCATATTCAAAATTCTCCTCCTCGTCGAGTTCGTTAAGTGTGACGTCTCCTATGTTGCCCCGCCGCATTTCGCCTTTCATGAATTGTTTTATTATCATCGTCTGAAAACTCGATTCGAAACCCTAATTTCACGTCAGACACGAAAAAAAAATTGAATCTAATGCATATGAATTGAACTGTATACACTTCAATTTTGAATGAGTGAATAATCGTTCAATTCGATTTTACTGGTTTGAGTGAAACTGTAAACCCTAAAATTTGAATTGAAGTAATGAAGAGGCAGATACCGAGAAATCAGACGTTCGTTATCGCTTTTTTTGTTGTTGGAAAGGGCACAAGAAGAAGAAAAGGCGAGGAGAGTATTCGAAACAAAATTTTGAAATTCGAGTATTCGAATTTTATATATGAGTCAGCGAATATTGAATTTCTCAGGGAAAACGGAATTGAATTAAAAGCCAGTGGAGATTGCAGAGAGAAACCGGAGCTGCGTGGAGGACACGAGAGATATGCTGGGGTAATTGTTCAGGAGGATAGAAGGAATTAGAGGTACATGATTATAAGGATCATTAAAATTAAAGTTTTTTTTTTTATATAAGTAGTAGGAGTGATGTTTATTTTTTTTAATTTTGAAAGAGAAGTAGCAGTGGGACCAGCTGGTTGGTAACGTGATTTGGCTCCAAAGATTGGGGTGCGAATTGGAAAGGAGGGAGACTTTGCAATTTTTTCGTGGCGAGCGCGAGATTGAAAATTTGGGAGGGTGGAAACGAGATGTGCTGTTGCTGTTGCGTTCTTTCGTAGGAATGGTTTATTTTTTTTTATGAATTACATGGCTTTACTTCCTGGAGATTGCAAATGAAATTTAGATAGTGTTTTGTAGTTTGGTAAAAGTGAAAAAACAAAATTATTTTAATATACAGGACTAAAATGATATTATCTTATATTTTGAGTTTTGAACCTAGGGTCGATTGAATAGAGAATAAACTTGGTTTTCTAAAGAAATATACAAGGTCAATTATTCCTTTTATTTTTAAAAAAAATTATTTGGCTTGGGTTTTAG
>Ga0325404_1007686_pt1 | contig 11220 bp, 10 predicted proteins | sample PopdelMetagenome_18_FD_205664 | JGI IMG/M metagenome (GOLD analysis project Ga0325404, IMG submission 205664) | Populus deltoides microbial communities from Bellville, Georgia, United States - Xylem-Control-R1 | ecosystem: Host-associated > Plants > Phyllosphere > Stem > Wood/Secondary xylem...
TTCGGGATGAAATGACTGGAATTCGTGAACAGTTGAATACCCTTATGCAAATGATGCAAAGAAATAATTTGCAACCCCAACAGAGGCAAGCACTTAGGGTGCCACGAAATGATATTATAGAAGCTGAAGAAGATCCAAATGGGGATGATGAGGCCGACGATAGGGGCAGACCAAGAAGGCAGAATTATAATCCTCCTAATGGTCTCAAACTTAAGATTCCACCGTTTAGAGGAAGTAGTTCACCCGAGGAATACTTGGAGTGGATTCAGAAGGTTGAAAAGGTGTTTGAATGGTATGAATATTCTGAAGAAAGGAAGTGCAAGGTGGCAGCACTTGAGTTTACGGATTATGCTCTTTTATGGTGGGAAAACTTAAAGATTCAGAGGAGAAGGGATGGAGAAGAGGAGATTACAACATGGGCAACAATGAAAAGAGTGATGAAGAAGAGATTTGTTCCTGATTACTATAAACAGGAGCTATACATCAGACTTCAGACTTTGCGACAAGGATCTTTGAGCGTGGAAGAGTATGTGAAAGAAATTGACGTTAGTGATGAGCAACGCGAGAACATCTTCCATACTCGATGTCAAATTCGAGATAAGGTGTGTGGGATGATCATAGATAATGGAAGTTGCACTAATGTTGCGTCAACTACCTTGGTGGAGAAATTGGGTTTAACTACCCTTCCACATCCCAGGCCGTACAGTTTGCGATGGCTGAATGAGAATGGGGAGATTCGGGTGACAAAGCAAGTCCGTGTACCTTTTTCCATTAAAACCTATCATGACGAGGTTTTGTGTGACGTTGCGCCGATGTCAGCTAGCCATTTGTTGCTGGGTCGTCCATGGCAGTTTGATAAGGATGTGACCTATAATGGACGAAAGAACACTTATTCTTTTATGCTGAATGGAAAGAAGGTGAACTTGTTACCATTGAGTTCTCAACAGGTTAGAGAGGATCAGATGCTAAGCCAACAAAAGGAGGTGAAATCACGTAAGGGGCTGTTGTTAGCCAAAAAAGGAGACATCAAACAAGCATTAGCTTCAGCGGGGGCTGTTTTCATGATCTGGGCAAAGCAATTACTACAAGTAGAAGGATTGGACTTACCAATACAGATTAAAGAATTGCTTGAAGAATTTAAAGATGTGTTTCCAGATGAATTACCTAAAGGGTTACCACCTATTCGCGGAATTGAGCATCAAATTGATGTGCCGTGAATGATTTGAAAATTGGCTACAATGAATCTGACGAAAATGGATGAAGGATGGGTTTGGTTGTGTTGTCTTTCGTTTGGTGTTTAGGCTCTATAGTGATTTTAAGGTAAATAAGATGGCGGATAGACTAGAATGATACTTTGATAAGTCGATCTGGACGCCACAAAGATCAATCTAGGATTTCATCGCCACTCTTTGTGATTGAAGAGTGATAAGTCAGGTAGGGTTTTTCACAAAATCAATTTGGAAGAACAACTCGTAATTCTGTGAATTAAGTTTCAAATATTGGCCAAAAGTCCTTTATTACATATTCTGATACTATATTTATAAGTGGAACATCCCTCCAAAGTTAGGAAAAATTCAACATGGCAGAAGTCAAGCCCAAAAAATAGACTTTGACAAACTAACCTAGACAAATTAACTAGCACACGTTTTTTGACCTTTGTAACATAAACAGACCAAATTTAAAACAACCATATCTTCTTACACAAAAGTCCAATGCAATCATGGTTGGACAATCTAGAAAGAACATGTGTTGAACTTGAAATCCACCTAGATTAGTCTTGTTTTCACATGCAATGGATGACTTCAAATTCATTTGCTGTTCTGACCGTAAACAGTATCAATTCCTTCACTTATTTGCATATCAACCCCAATTCAAGTAGCCGAGTATTAAAAGAACTATTAAGGGCTTTTCCCATCTCCAAGTTCCAATTGTAGGCAAATAAACATCCTTGAACCAATTTCAAATTGATTGCTAATTTTTAACTCCGATGCAGCTTCAATCATTCCAATTTGACTCGTCAAGGCCCTTTGTAGTTGTTTAGCTCTTGCTCTTGTCATTGGACCATCTGAATCCTCTTGCATATTAGTTTTAGCTTTACAAGATGGATTATAATTCCCATGATGCACATCACTGTAATTCCCCTGCAGGTTTCTGGTGTTCTATCTTTACTTGTTGACAGATCCCACAATTCGACACAAATTCTGCTATTTCCCTCTTCATATTTGGCCACCAGTAGTTTTCCTTTAAATCCCTATACATCTTTGTACTCCCAGGATGAGTAGCAAATCGAGATTCATGAGCTTCTCTTAATACTTCGTCTTTCAAAATCTTACCCTCAGGCAAATAAATTCGCCTACCCATAGCTATTAGCCCATCAGATAACATTTGAAATGATGTCTTTATACCCTTGTTTACCCTCTCCTTTATCTCTTTTACTTTCCCATCTGCTTGTTGAGCCATCAAGACCCTGTCTCGAAGCACAGATCGAATCTTTAACTGAGCTAACAGTGATTCCTCGGGCTCTACACTTAGACGCAAGCCCATTTTCTTTAATTATATTATACTTTCTTGTTCCTTAAGCTCCATATCATTCATCCCTGTTTTTCCCTTCCTACTCAAAGCATCGGCTACTACGTTAGCCTTACCAGGATGGTAGTCAATAATACAACTTGTGTCCTATATAAATAATGTCTCCATACTCTTGAGGCAAACACCACCGCTGCAAGTTCTAGGTCATGAACCGGGTAATTCAACTCATGCGACTTTAACTGTCTTAATGCATTAGCAACCACATGCTCATGTTGCATCAATACACATCCCATACCCCATTTTTGAGGCATCATTATATACCACAAACCCTTTTGTCCCCGATGGAAGGACCAACACAGGAGCAGAAGTGAGCTTCTCCTTCAGTTCTTGAAAGCTTGCTTCACACATTTCCGACCAAACAAATCGGACTTCCTTGCGGGTCAGCTTAGTTAAAGGTGATGCTATGGTGGAGAACCCTTCAATAAACCTTCGGTAATATCCAGCAAGACCCAAGAAACTCCAGATTTCTGTCATGTTGGTAGGCCTTTCCCATTTTAACACGGCCTCAACCCTTCTTGGATCCACAAATATTCCTTCTGCGGATATTACATGGCCCAAAAATACCACTTCCTTGAGCCAGAACTCACACTTATCCAACTTTACATATAATTGATTTTCCCTTAAAGTCTGTAGCACAACCCTTAGATATTGTTCATGCTCTAAGTGACAGTTTGAATATACCAAAATATCATCAATAAATACAACCACATATTGGTCCAGGTAAGGCCGAAACACCCGATTCATCAAGTCCATAAACATGGCCAGAGCATTGGTTAACCCAAAAGGCATCACCGAAAACTCGTAATGCCCATAACGGGTTCGGAAGGTAGTCTTTTGTATGTCTTGTTCCTTGATTCTCAACTAGTGATATCCAAATCTCAGATCTATCTTAGAAAATACCCTAGCACCCTTCAACTTATCAAACAAGTCATCTATTCGTGGGAGTGGGTACCTGTTCTTCACCGTCACTTTATTCAATTGACGATAATCAATGCACAAATGAAGGGTGCCATCCTTATTCTTTACAAACAATACTAGAGCTCCCCAGGGTGAATTACTAGGCCGGATGAAGCCTTTATCTAACAATTCTTGAAGCTGGACCTTTAGTTCCGCCAATTCCATAGGTGCCATCCTATAAGGAGACTGGGCTATAGGAGAAACTCTTGGAATAGTTTCTATGGAAACTTCAATTTCTCTAACTGGAGGTAATCCAGGCAACTCTTCTGAGAATACATCTTGAAACTCCCTCACAACAGGAATACTAGCCAAATCTATGCTACCCTTCTCTAGCTCTCTTATATGGGCTAACCAAGCAGAACAACCTTTCCTCAATAATTTTCTAGCCACCAAGACTGAGATTACACAACTTGGAATTACTTTTCTTTCCCCTTTAAACACTACTCTTTTATCACCTTTTCCTTGGATTGTCACCGTCTTGGTGAAACAATCCACTTGTGCCTTATGTTTACTTAGCCAATCCATGCCCAGAATCACATCAAAATCATATAACTCTAACGGCATAAGATCTGGCCTCAACTCTAATCCTCCAATATATAGTTTTACCCCTCTATAAATATCATCAATATGTATATTCTCTCCCAAAGGTGTACTAACTGTCACCCCTACACCCAAGTTACTAGATAACACATGTAAGTTATTCACAATTCTATCAAATACAAAGGAATGACTAGCTCCAGGATCAATTAAAGCATAAACTTGCATTGTATCTAACTGTAAAGTACCTGCCACCACATCAGGTACAACTCCCACATCCTCGTAGGTCATATGATATACCTGACCCTGAGTCCTCCCCTCCTGATTTCTGGGCCTCCCACGAGAAGCACTTGTCCCTAACTGGGTAGGCCTGACAGGATGATTGACTGTCACCGATTGCAGCTGGCTCTGAACCTCAATCCTCTAACCATGGGCTCCCTCGGTAGTTCTACGAGGACAATCCTTCTTCCTGTGACTCGTGTCCCCACAATAGTAACAAACTCCTACATACGGGCACTCTTTCCATCGATGCCCCTCACTTCTACAAATATAACATCTCCCCGACATCGCAGAGCAATCTCCAGGGTGTCGCTGCTCACACCTCTGACAAAACGAATATACTGGTCCCCTTTGCTCTGTAGACCCTCCAGCAGTTTTGACTCCCTGTCTAGACTGTCCTCTCCAAGTTCCTCTTCCATTGACTTGTCTAGATCCTCTTGAGCTCCCTCCTGGGGTGAAAACTCCCACCCCTTCTCTGGAACTGTCCTGATGATGGCCTGCTCTTCCACTTCTTTGGGAGAGGAGGTCTCCTAGTTATAAACTCAAAATCTCTCCTCTTAGCTCCCATTGCCTGACTCTGCTCGATCACTGGCTTCGGGGTATCCTTTATTACCCTCTCCATACCCTGAGCAGCTCGTACCAATTCCCGAACAGACTGAAACTGCATGGCTATCAATATCATCCTCAATTCCCGCCTCAGTCCGTCACGAAACCTCTCCACCCTGTGGCGCTCTGTGGGAAGGTAAGTGGAGGCAAAAGCTGCTAAATCCTGAAATCTCCTCTCATAGTCCAGCACTGTCAAATCTCCCTGCCTCAATTCCAAAAACTCTTGTTCTTTCTCCCTCTTATGCTCCCAAGAATAGTACCTCTCCTCAAACTCTTCACGAATATCCCTCCATCTCAATACCTCCCCTGATCTCCTTTCTCTAATGGTCTCTCACCAAGAGTGGGCACCTTCAACCAATAGCTGAGTCACACAATCCACCCGTAGCTCCTCTGGCACCTGCATCTGATTTATAACTCTTTCCACTTTCCTCAACTAATGCCTAGCAACCTCAGCATCCTCTTCGCCCCGATAAGTCCTACAACCCATTTCTCTCATACCCTTCACCCATTGCACTATGGTGACTATTCCCCCTGATCTAGGAGTCGTATTGGAGGCACCCACTACCATTCCTGCTGCCACAGCTCTCACTATATGTTCCATAAAAGCAGGATCCGAAAATAGGTTTGATTCAGTTACTGGTGCCACTGGTAGAGGTATATTATCTCCCCCTGTCTGTCTGATCCCTCGGGCATGGATATATCTGCCGGACGGAACGATGAATCATTTCGAAGTCTCACTGACTTGCCCCCTTCTGAGTACACTGATGCTGCAGGTATATGAGAGGAGGTGTCTGCCAAGGGATCCCAGTCTGGATCACTTTCATTACGAATACTCTGGCCACTTCCCCGAACTGGGATGGATCAGTCCTGGCTCCTTGCCTTGTTCTCACCATCCTGAAACACACTTCAAAACCATACAATCATTCCTATCCCCGGAATAGCAACCTGAGCTCTGATACCAAATTGTAACATCCCCCATTTCTGGGATAAAGCAACAATCTCATGTTAATAGAAAAACATGGTAGTTAATTTTTTTTTATCTATATATTCATGGTCTTCGTATTAACATCTACCGGAATTTTGACGGAGTCCCCCCTATACCAGAAGGTCCCAAGTTACTGACATGTAACCTATTTACACTTCTAACAGTTCGCATCTCATAACTTAATTCCCGACCCAATCATCCTGGGTTTCAATTCCACAATTATACTCACACCTATCAACCATAATATTTATGATATGTATTATATAACAAAATATCATTATGGATGGATAATTAAATAAATATAAATACATAAACATGAAATATGGTTATATGAACTACAGCGTTAAATTCATCCAATCAAGTTTAAACATTTATTATACAAATTAAGTTATACAAACATTTTCATGTTTACAAAATAAAAGGGTATACTCCCTAAAAGCTAGATTTCAAGAAGGGAACATAAGTTAGGATCTACTCCTGTCGTGCATGCAATGATCCTGAAACAAAATACATATTATTGCAAGGTGAATATCACAATAAATATAACAATATGAATATCTAATAATTTCAACAGGGTAACATGCATTCATATCTGCCATTATCAACCTTCATTCCAGATCTTATAAGATCAACGTAATTACTTTTGCTTATCACATTACCGATACCAATTTCACTGGTATCGTCATCACCACCCTATAGGAGTCGATGTAAGGTGATCCCTTTACCCAGGATCCTTACACTAAATGTATGATGGCCAAATACATGGTGATCCCCTTACCGGGGATCCTAACATACACTGAATGTATGTTAGCCAATACGTGGAGATCCCCTTACCCAGGATCCTAGCATATACTAAATGTATGCTAATCCATTCGTGGCGATCCCCTTACCCGGGATCCTAACATACACTAAATGTATGCTAGCCAATACATGGTGATCCCCTTACCCGGGATCCTAACATACACTGAATGTATGCGAGCCAATATATGAAGATCCCCTTACCTGGGATCCTAACATACACTCAATGTATGCTAGTTTATGCCTCAAATCACACTTCTCATATTTCCTTTGTCAGTGATAATTTCATCACTTGGCAATTCACATAACAACATTTCACCTTGAATACACATACATTTAGTAATTCACATTTCACATCAATAATATATTAAATCATGGAATTTAACTAGAAAGCATAGGTGTAAATCACCTACTTGCAATAGAAACTCTAATCGTGCTCCCCTGTTGCTGTTGTTGCACCACGCCTGTGGTCCCTCCTGCAAATCACAGGTTTATCTCATAAATTTTTCTCACTCAAGGATATGTTTTATATTAACCATATCAACAACCAATAAGTCTTTCTTTCAGTCATTTATTAGTACTTTATGTTTTTCTCATTTCACTCATTATTTTTCTGTCGTTCTTTGTCCAATCCTAGTTATAATTTCTTTCTTTATATTTGGACTATCACTGTCCAACTGTTACTGTCTGACCTCTCCTCAGATTTTTAACTATATCTGGAGTTATAGAACTCCGATTCAAGCGAAATTTGTGGCGTTGGAAAGGTAAGATATGAGGCTACAAGTTCTATATTTGAGAAGAACCCAGTTCTGCCTCTAAGATAGTCAAAATTACTCATCAACAAACACTTGGACTGTTACTGTCTGACTTCTCCTCAGATGTTTAACTATATCTGGAGTTATAGAACTCTGATTCAAGCAACATGTTTGGCGTTGAAAAGGTAAGACATGAGGCTACAAGTTCTATATTTTGAGAAGAATCCAGTTCTTCCTTTAAGATAGTCAAAATCGCTCATTAACAAACACTTGAACTGTTGCTGTCCAACTGTTACTGTCCCTTTTTGAACTGTTACTGTCTGACCTATCCTCAGATTTTTAACTATATCTAGAGTTATAGAACTCCGATTCAAGCGAAATTTATGGCGTTGGAAAGGTAAGACACGAGGCTACAAGTTCTATGTTTTAAGAAGAACCCAGTTCTTCCTTTAAGATAGTCAAAATCGCTCATCAACAAACACTTGAACTGTTACTGTCCAACTGTTACTGCCTCGTTTTTGAACTGTTACTATCTGCCTCTCCTCATATTTTTAACTATATCCGGAGTTATAGAACTCCTATTCAAGCGAAATTTGTGGTGATGGAAAGGTAAGACATGAGGCTACAAGTTCTATGTTGAAAAGAACCCAGTTCTGCCTTTAAGATAGTCAAAATCGCTCATCAACAAACACTTGGACTGTTACTGTCCAACCATTACTGTCCATTTTTGAACTGTTACTATCTGACCTCTCCTCAGATGTTTAACTATATCTGGAGTTATAGAACTTCGATTCAAGCAAAATTTATGGCGTTGGAAAGGTAAGACATGAGGTTACAAGTTCTATGTTTTGAGAAGAACCCAGTTCTGCCTCTAAGATAGTCAAAATCGCTCATCAACAAACACTCGGACTGTTACTGTCCATTTTTGAACTGTTACTGTCTGACCTCTCCTTAGAGTTTTAACTATATCTGGAGTTATAGAACTCCGATTCAAGCAATATTTATGGCGTTGGAAAGGTAAGACATGAGGCTACAAGTTCTATGTTTTGAGAAGAACCCAGTTCTGCCTCTAAGATAGTCAAAATCGCTCATCAATGAACCAGACCTGCTACCCTATAGGGTCTGTCATGACTCAGTCTCGGTTGGTGACACATAACTGGAGTTCTATGACTCCAAATTGAGCAAGACCAATTTCATTAGTTAGTAAGCATCCAAAACTACAATTTCTATTAAGGAACTTGATACTAATTCCTTCATTCTCCTACCCAAAATCTCCTTGAAGGTCAAGAGACGAAACTGTCCAGATTCATCAACCTTTCCATTTACACACAACACATGAAGTTCTTTACTTGAACAACTCATACCTTTTCCTCAATTCAAGTCTAAGAACTCAATATATAAATTAACATCCAGGCAACAATTCATAATCAACTTGAAATGACTCATAAGACCAGGTTTAGAATATCTTACGTGGTGCGAATCAAGGCTTCGATCCCTTCTTTTCTTTCTAATGACAGTCGACCCTCCCCTCTTCTCTTCTTGTTCAATTTTTCTTGTTAATCCCTTTCCCACCAGGGTTTGTTTTACCTATAACCCTCAATCTGGGATGGGTTCTTGAAATTTTGGTGTTTCTCTCTCTTGATTTGTAAAAATATATATAAAAACTCCCTCTTTTCTTTCTTTACGTAGCTGCAGATCTGTTTTTGGTGAGAATAGGAGTATTTATGCTCTATAATTATTCTTATTTGCATTTAGGCCCCATTTTCTTTAAGTGTATTCGTTTTTTGCCCCACTTCTTTTTTGTTTAGTTTAGTTTATTTTCTTTAATTTAATCCAGCCTTGGTTTTTTCTCGGGATTTATATAAGTAGTGTCATTAAATTTTGTCATTCTGAGGCATGTGGGGGCCATTTCTCATCAAGAAAGACAATTGCAAAAATCTTACAAAGTGGATTTTACTAGCCCACCATGTTCAAGGACTCATATGCATGATTATTACATTATTTATGTTCTTTTGTTAAAGGTAACAACTAAGGGAAAGGGATAGTATATAATTTTCAAAAAAAAACAAATTGATAATATTGATGATAATAAAAACATAGATAAGTTTGGTTTTGTAGCCTCCCTAACCTAAGCAATTAAGCCCGAAGGGGTGTTTTAACACCTAATATCCTGAAATTAACTGACTTGGGAGCTATTGGCCCAAAGCTTGTTACATGGGTTAAAGAGAAAAGCTTAAGGGAATCAAACATTGCATTATCTACGTATCAATATCTGCAACCCGAGTTACTAAGCTCATAGGGGTGTCTCAACACCTAATGCCCTAAGATCAACTGGTCTGGGAGTCATTAGCTGAAAACTCGTTACATGGGTTAAAGATGCATTGTGTTTTAAGTATATGTATATATATTGAAAGAAAAAAGAAGGATAATAATCCCAACCCAAAGAAGTTAACCTTAAACATTAGAACAAATTATTGTTTTCTTCCAATAAAAGCTCCATCATCGATGTTTTCATACATTGAGTACATAAAAAGGAAGGTTTATTAATATTTTGTTTAAGAGGTATTGAGTAGATATAAAAATTTAATGAGAGTTTGTTTATCTGGATAGATTAATGGAAGTTGAATGATGAATGTCTTACTTTGTGGAATTTGCAAATTGTTTTTCTATTTTAACGTTTTGATTACTAGGGACTAGTAATAAGCTGGTTGGGAGGGTGTGATTAGTACTTAAAAGTTCATTTGTATCAAGATTTTATATCATCATTTTGCACTTGAAATATCAATAACTCCTTAACTAAATCATGTTTTATAATAACAAGTCTAATACCATAAGATACCTTTAATTTATGGTAAATGTTCATCTTAAATGCATGCCTATAATATAAATGAAAGGATTGATTGATGAGTTTAAGTACGGAAATTGAAAGGACAAGGAGAGGGCTAAACTTAAAAAAGAAATGTTGGTTTAGTCCAAACTGGAACACTTTTCGGTCATGGGGTCATATCTGGAGCTGTAGATCTTGGATTTAGGTGTGCCTTATATGGATGGAAAGCTACATAGGCCTAAAACTTTCATGGGAATCTAAGATTTAAAAAGGCTGTTTTCAAGTCCAAATTGTAGCAACAATAAAGAAGTCCTAATCTGTCCTACAGTCCAGACACTGTTCAGTGTTTAGCCCATATCTCAAGTTCTAGAAGTCCAAATAATCTCAATGTTTTTTTGCTGGAAAGCTACGACAATTTCATAGAACTTTTATGATTTAAGTCTGTTCAAATTATGACGTTCTCAGTGATGTTTTTGGTAGACAAGAAGATAAGGATTGTTACCAAGTCAAAATGTGGCCACCCACTCAACAATTGGTCAACAAATTAATAGTTCTGAATTTTGGCCTATAAAAGGAGGCATTTGCCATGTATTTAGGCATCTTAGTTTTCAGATCAAGATCATGCTTGATGTGCATCATGGGAATTATAATCCATCTTGTAAAGCTAAAACTAATATGCAAGAGGATTCAGATGGTCCAATGACAAGAGCGAGAGCGAAACAACTACAAAGGGCCTTGACGAGTCAAATTGGAATGATTAAAGCTGCGTCGGAGTTAAAAATTAGCAATCAGTTTGAAATTGGTTCAAGGATGTTTATTTGCCTACAATTGGAACTTGGAGATGGGAAAAGCCCTTAATGGTTCTTTTGATGCTGGGCTACTTGAAT
>Ga0325404_1007689_pt1 | contig 11218 bp, 5 predicted proteins | sample PopdelMetagenome_18_FD_205664 | JGI IMG/M metagenome (GOLD analysis project Ga0325404, IMG submission 205664) | Populus deltoides microbial communities from Bellville, Georgia, United States - Xylem-Control-R1 | ecosystem: Host-associated > Plants > Phyllosphere > Stem > Wood/Secondary xylem...
AAATGCTCTGTGTAAGCCATAATAAGTAAAATTTGTAAACCCCCGGTTTTAAATTGATAAAATAGTATGGTGGACATCATAATAAATCGAATAAATTCTAACTAGATAATATATTATTAAAAAAAAAATTCATGAATTAGGAAAAAACCTTTAATGGAAAATATAATGGAACTCTAAGTACATAGAAATATAAATTTGCTTATAAATAAAACTGATTGTCGGTATAAACCCTATATTTACGTGCATAATTATTTTTATAATTATACAAAAACAACCTGTCCTTCCTTTTCCTTATAAGCTGGCCCAAAATTTCAGCAGCAAAAAGGGAGGAGGTAAGTTTCTTATCATTTCTTCTTCTTCTTCTTCTTTTTCTTCTTAATTCTTGGAAAGAGAATGAGTTAGGAAGAAATTGATGCTAAAAATCAATGGGCTAGGAAGAACAATAAAAGGTTAGAACATAGAGAGAGAAATAAACATTATTTGGAGGAAGAAGAAGGCTTTAAGGATAGCTTGGAAAGTAAACCATTAATTGAGTTGAATTTGTGTAAGTAAGATGTTTTCTATAGTTATTTTTCATGTTTTAGTTATTTGGTGATGATGAGATGAAAACCCCCCAAAAATAAAATTTTAGGGTATATGTAATTTTTATGGGAATGGTTGTTTTGATGAATTGTTGGTTGATGGGTATATTAATGGTCAAAATAACAACAACAATTGAAGAAAAAAATTGAACTTTGTTTAATAAATTCATATGTTCTTGTGGTTAGCCATGGGAGAAATTAGGGGAGATGGAAAACCTTACTTAAAATTTGTGGTATTATATGTTTATTAAATGTATAGGTATGAGTAATTGTGTTTAGAAAAGACTTTTGATGGGATAAGAGAATTTCATGTTGTATGTGTTGTCGTGTCGTGCACAACATCCAATAACGGATATGACTCCTAGATCAAGGAGGGTTTTGGAAGTGTTAGGAAACAATCATAAAAATATGATTAATAGGGTTCAAGAGTCGTCATCAAGTATTATGGTCATTAAAAAACTTAATAGTCTACAAGATTTTGGATAAGGCGACTAGTTGTGCATGAAAAAAACGCACCACTCTTAATGCACCTATCTATGATAAGCTGCATTGTTGATTGATTATTTTTTCTAAGGTCGTGTTTTTATTCATTGGTCTGTCTAAGATTCAAAAAAAGTTTTTTTGAACAAGGTCTTTATCTTATTAGACTAAAACCTAACATTTCTAAGGCTAAAATATTAATAGTGTTTTTGAAATTTTGATCAAATTCTAATGTATTATCATAAACTTGTTATGATACCCATTACTTTATTTTTCTTTGTATTTTTCAAAGTACGATAAAAATACAATTTTTATTTTTTAAAAAAATACACATGAAGATTTTTTTAGGATTTGGCCGTTTGCAATTTAAAATAAAGTTGTATTTTTGAAAGAAAGATTTTTTTGTTGTTTTTGTGAAAGAAAATTAATTTACTTAATACCTAAAAAGCGCCTCGCGTGTAGGTCACAATTTCGAATATTTAATATGAAACAATAAAAAAAAAAACAGAACTCAAAATTAATTGCAAAATAAATTCTTAAATTTTAATTAAAAATTGGTTAAGATTATGTTTGAAAAAGCACTAAAAAAAACAAAAAAACAAGGCTTGGAATTTTTATAGGGACGCATTTGCTAAAAACCAAACAAAACTGAAGGGTTAAGTTAAATGCCAGCCTAATTATTCAAGACCCACATAAATAAAAAATGAGTGGGCTTTAGCAAAAGCATAAACCCATATAATCTATCAAGCTAGAGTTCAAATTTAATCTAAACCTACCCATTATCATAATAGGAGAAAATAATTTGATGGACTCTTATTGATTTTCAATACGGAAAAATCATTTAAGCATGAAAGTGGGAGAAGAAACTTACCCGCGCCTAAGTTGTCAAAGCTTTTAGGGCTAGCACTGATATGTGGCAACTCTTGAAGCTGCGACACGACTCCTTTGTTAGTTTATCGAAATCATACATGCAGCAAAACTAATAAATTTAAGGTAATATTTAGGAGTTTATATAATCTTGCTAGAGAGATTTAAAATTATTTAGAAATTTATTATTTAAAGATTTAATTTTTTCCAGCTTTAAATAATTCTTTAAAGGCTGAGTTGTTGTAAACCACAAGTCGTTTAATTATCTGGTCTTCAACGATAATTTACGTGAACCACCAGTGAAAAGTATCCTAAGTTCCTATTTAGGAGAGATAGATTGTTATACTTAGAGTGCTAGCTTTTTATTCTGTGATTTACATAGTTTTTCTGTCAAACAGATAACCCTTTTAAAATAAGAGATATAACTTTATATTTATAAGGAATCCTAAAATCTCTATAAATAAAAAAATATTTATTTTTCCATAAATAATATCCATATATTATTTAAGGAGAATTTTAGAAATTTAATCAATCAAGTCCCTACTTGATTATTATAAGACTAGAATTATAATCCCTGAATTAAATACATTCTAGTGATTGATTTTTCGAATTATTTTCAATCATATCACACTTGAATAATTATCCTAATTTAATTTTTAACGAATGGTTCTTGATGTGTGTGACCTATTAAGTTTCTAATATATTGGCCCGAATATAAATTATAATTATAAATAAATAGAATTAAATAAAGATTGAATTTGAAAAGCCTAATTTTCAATTGGTCGTGTTGTCTTGTTGTTGTTCAATATCTTCAAATCTGAAAAATATATTAGTGATAAAGAAAAATTTATTTCCTCACTCACTTCCTCACGTGTTTACATCTCTCGTATTTCGCTCAGTTATGCTTTCCACTTTGAAGTTAAACACAAAAAATTGAATAACTTAGTAGTGAAATCCAAATACGTGTACTCAAAAAGCAAAAAATATACAAAAAAAAAAAACAAAACTCCGATTATGATTTCGTGAGTAGGAAATAAATTCATACGAAACATAGATGTTTTTAAAGACACGAAATAAATCAGATGTGAAACTAATGAAACTGACTTTATTAACACCTAAATATCCCAAATATAACTTAAGTATAATGATTAGGCTAATTTCAATATTAGCAAAATATGTTTTATAAGTTGTCGCAATTAAGACCTGATTATGCAATCTAATACCCGAATTTGAAATGCAAACCAAACCAAGTCTAAATGACCTTAAATTTGATATTTGATGTTATTGCACCCAAAAGCCCAATAATATAAATCTCGAAGCGATTCCAACATGGTTTGATTCATTCTCCTTTGTATTAGTGTTTTCATGACAAAACTGAATCTTTAGCTTTTTTAACATTTTTTTTCTTTTTTATAATTTAGTCGCACTAATATGTAGGGATAATAATAAAAACAACAAGACACTTTTTTTAATAGCACATGCAATAAGCAAAAAAAGGAGTAAAAGTAGATAAATAACTTAAGAAAACTGAAATTCAGGTTTGGATAAAAATATTAACTAGGAGATAACCGTAAACCTAAGAACCAAAGGTATTGGAAATTAAACTTGGACCTGTTATTTATAGCAAACAAGAATCCAAAATATGCAAAGACACCACAAAATCAGTTATATCTTGATAAGTCAAATTTGTTTTTTAACCCAGCAAAGAAAAAAATATTCTATCATGCAAAATAGAAGTTTATTCAAAACATCATGACTATTGAATTTTGCTATAAAGAAAACAATATATAGTCCTCTTAAATAAATATAATGGACCTTTATTGGGTAGCAAAACTAATGGGCTCAAGCTAATTAATCAGTTAACACAAGCCTAGTGCCTAAAATAGTAATAAAACATTGATTCTAGGCCAAAACAAGCCCAAACTAAAACGCAAGGCCTAAACTGAATATAAATATCCAAATAATAAAATAAAACAATAAATAAAACCTTTAAATAATTTAGATTAATACAAAAAAATAATTTAACCTAAAAGTAATATGCTATTAAATACTATAGCTCTCATTTCTTTGTGTAACTAGGATAAATAAGAAATCCTTGTAAATTTTTTTTTGGAACATTAAGAAATCCTTGTTACACTTGAAAACTATATTGTTGTCCATTAAATATACATATAGAACTAGGAAACTCTCAAAAAATAAGTTGTGGAATATCCTTGTATTATGAGGAAAAGAATCATTTCCAAATAGGAAGTTCACAAGTCAAAAAACAACAAATAATAAAATTTATATTGCATCTTGACTTGTATGAGAAGACCTTTCCGAATTATGATTGACTTGAAAATTTAATCAATTGTAGAAGAATGTATGGAAACTCCTAGTAAAATATGAGTCTGACTTAATAGTTAGATTGAGAAATATACTTGATAATGTAAAACTAGACAATAAATATAATCATATGAGAATCTGAATTTTTTGTTTAAGCTTTTCTTGAATCATATCAATTACAATACTCATAAATCATACTATTCCAAGAAATCACATTTCTTTTCGGCATCTCATCAAACAAAATTATTGTAGATGCTAACATATTGATCAATGAAAATATTAAATACCGCAGAATCTCTTATAGAGATCAACTGGAATAGAGACAACGCATTGCCCATATCCTCGTGCCTCTCATGCCTACCAATAAGTGTTATCAACGACATTAAACTTCTATCAGTCATATCATTTAACACCTTCCTTGCCAAACCCAAATTCCTAAACTTTGAGTACATATCCACCAACACCGTTGACACATACATGTCGAAGTAAAACCTAATTTTCACTTTGAGGTAAGAGTTTGGGATTAAGAGGTTTGTTTTTAAATTCTCCATAATCATGTGTCTCTAAATTCTCTCTCTTTCTTTCTATTGTATTTTCCATGCTACCCTATTCCTTGTATCATTTGATATTGTCTTTTGCATAACGTCTTATTTTAAATACACATCTAAATATCTCAAATATAACTTTAGTATAGTGATTAAGCTAATTTCAATATTAGCCAAACTTTAAAAATACATTTACAATAGACTTTCTTGTATTTTCTAGGCAATTCAAAGAGATGTTATGCATCATTTTTATTCATTGATTTTAACTCTTCATTAATGGCATTGATGTATTTTCTAGAATCATCACTTTTCATGGCTTTGAAAATATAACCGGATTTTTTTTTTAATCCCAATATCAAAATCAAATTCTGATAGATGCACCATATAATCATAACAAGTGTTTTTTTCCTCTCTAGGCCTTCTCAGAGCTACTTGTTGCGTGGTGATATTGATACCATTTTCATTATGTCGTCTAATTTCTGGAGTTGATTGGGGAATAACAATATCCCGAGAAGATAAAAATAATGGGATATTTACCTTTACTTCTTCAAGATGCGCCTTTTGAAAGTCACTACTCTTACAAATTTTACCATTTTCTAAGAATCTAACATTTCTGATTTCAACTATCCCTCTACCTTTAAATGGCTGAATACGCAATATTGTTTTTGGATTTTACTTTTCATGTGGATTGAAAATTCTAGCCAGAAACGGTTGTAAAACTAAATTTTTTATCCATCTATGAATCAGATGATGAAATTAAATTTCTTATTAGTTCATAACTCAAAATCAGATGATGAAACTGCTTTATTATAAACCATAATTTTAAAACTTAACCCGACTAATTCGAAGCTAGAATTGAACCAAGTTTAAAAAAATTAACCAGGAATTTAACCAAGAAAAACTCGATCGACCTCGAGAGTTTAATCAATTCTATTTTGAATCTGTTCAAATAGAAATGGCCAGGAATCTTTCTTTTTTTTTCTTCTCTGTAGCCTTTTTGTGGTTAAGCCTAGAATTTATTTATCTATTTGTGTGTTGTGTAAATCATAAATAAAATAAAGATATTAAATTCTAATATCTATCTGATAGGCTTTTCTTGTTTTTTTTAATGTAATTTGTTTTTGGGTGAATTTCCATCTAATCCATAACCCGATTATTATATTAAAAACTATGCTATCAGCCACCTATAAACCCCATGAAAGTCAAACCCAGATACTAAAAATAAGGTTAGCATGCCCCTCCAATTAAAAAAAAAGAAAAAAAAAAGAATTTACAAGAATATGATGGTGCCTTAGCCCTAAAATCTGAGAAAACCTTGTTTATAAAAGAACTTCAATTTAAAGTGGATTGTTATAGCAAATTTGTATCACAACAAACCAAAAAAGAAACATCTTGAAGGCGTTGTTGGCATTAGGAAGCAGTATTTGAACTCTTGGATTTACGACAAGCAATGAATCGACGTATCTCTTAATTGAAGCTGTAATCAGAAGCCTTTCACATGTTAAACCCATCATCGATCCTGCCAAAATAAACTTTGTTTTCATTTTTTTCTGATAAAATCGAAACATATATTTTTTTTTAGAAAAAAGGATATATAAATTAGAGAGCCAGCGATCAGATAATTGTAGTCTGAGTTTTTTATTCGACACTTTATAATTCCGTCAAGGATATCATCACATCAATGGCCCTCCATCAAGTATTTGTTAAGCAAAAAAAGAAACCAAAAAACAATAAAGAAAACCTTTCTTTGTGAAAAGAAGAGAATGAAGAGGGAAGGAAAGAAGAAAGAAGAGCAGAGGGCTCAGAAGGATCCATTGGTGTTTTTATAATCACGAGAAGATCATAAAATAGGTAGTTATCAACATCACTGCCCTCGTACTCTTCCTGATCCCATATCAGATACAAAACAGAAGCATAAACAAATTGTAAGAGAAGGGAGTTTAAGAGCAAGGAAGGGGGGTTTCGGCCATATATTGAATATGATGTTCTTATCTGCTTAATTGCTGCTCATATATTGAATCTCGGAGGCGACTCTGGAGCTTCAGATTAGGGTTAGGGTTTAAATGAGGTTAATGGGCTTTCAGGACCAGGGAGCCGCCATTTCTACTTGGACCAGGGAGCCCAGTTTCAGTTTGGTTGCTGCCTCAATATCCTTTTCTTCTTCTTCTGACCAAGTTGACAAGAGAATATTGAAATTTTTAAATGTAAGAAAATTCAACTAAACTTCATTTAAAAATTGAATAATGTGAACATTTTGCAGACGTACCAATGCCAAAAAAATCACCTTCCTTTTTTACGTGGCTTTATGTTAGACATAAATTTCCTTTTATTGACTCTATCAAGAACTTCATTTCCTTTTTGTTTTCAACATAAATTGTTAGAAAATCATTCAAAAATAAATTTACTTTTCATCTTGTTTTGAAGTTTTTTCTAAACAATTTTCATTACGTTCTGTAATTGTTGTGTAGATACTGAAAGGGTAAAAGCAAGCTTCATTAATCAATAAATAAGAAGATAGATGGTGGCCTTTCTAGTTGACTCCGATCCTTCACATAATTCTTGAATCCTACATAGCTCTCTTGAAACTCAGGATTATGTGGAACATCAAGTTCAAAATGTCAGGTGCACATTTCTTGGCCAGGGAAATCTCCTGAATACAACTTCTTCGCTAGTTTGTGAATTTTGGTCAATATTGAATTGTTGAAATCCATGTCTTGGATCAAGAGCATAACTAGAAATAAGTAACTTCACTATATCCTCATTGGTTAATATTTTGTCGTTTGGGCCACATGAGCCAAACGACAACACCTCCAAAAAAAAAAAAAAAATTGTACCCAGTATCTTTTAATATATATATATTTTGATATTTTTTTTTGAGTTTTAAGGAGTTAAGAATCAGCTGGCGCCGCAAACCGCTCATGCATAAAATAATTTTCATGATTAACTAATATTTTTTATATAGATTCTTTACAAAATACAATCTTTTATGCAGGTGAAGCGCCATATACTTTTCGTCAATAACCAGAGCGAATGCGAATCACTTTCTATGTAATCGAACACCTTCACATTGACATTTACTAATATTTTCACCAATTGATTTTCATGCAATTCTCGAGGTGAACTGCTGCAACCAAGATCTATAAATATATTGGGTCACCAAGTAAACAACAAGGGTCAACACAGTTTATCATTTTCTCATACTCAACATTTTACTCGCGTCCTTATATTTCTTTTTTCATTTCTTTCATAAAAATTACTAACTTAACCATCAGAGTTACTTGTTCCACAAGGAACTAATTTTTCAGGTGACACGACCAAAAGATTGATGTCTTCTTCCAAGTGTAGGAGTGTCGAAGTAATAAATAACCCGGCAAGACCGGGGTCGAACCACAAGAAGTTAATTGTATAAATTATAGATAACAACAATGATACAACAACAACAACAACAACAATAATAATACTACTAGAAGTAGTGGTGGTAGTAAAAATAGTAATAGTAACAGTAATAGTAATAATAGTAATAATAGTAATAATAATAATATCAATAATACTATTAATAATGACAATAATAAAGATGAAGAAGAAGAAGTTGATGAGTGATTAGTACTTAAAAATGTATTTTTATCAAGGTTTTATATCATCATTTTGCACTTGAAGTAGTAGTAATAATAATAATACCAATAATACTATTAATAATGACAATAATAAAGATGAAGAAGAAGAAGTTGATGAGAACTTTGAGATGAAGGATTAACGTAAGGATTAAACAATGATAACAATAAATGTCAAAGTTAGAGGATCCACTAATGGTATTTCAAACAAGTATAGTATAAACTCTTATTATTCAATTAGAAACCACACACAAAGGAGGTTCTAATCAGATTATAAATTGTTAACATGATTACATTAGTTATCTTATTCGAATAATGCTAATACTTATTCGAATAATGCTAACAAGATAACAAATATAAAGCATGTTAGTATCCAACATTAAGGTCCATGTTAAGTTTATATTATACTTATTCTTACACCATTAGTGTACCCTTTTCACCTTGACATAATTAACTTAGCTACACATAATGAAAGAAAGAAACATAAATAAACAAGGAAAGGAAATGAAAAGCATAAGCAAGAAATTAATATAAGCAAAACTTAAGCATTACAAAATATAAAGAGAGAGCAAGAGCATGATCTTGATCTGAACACCAAGATGCCTAAATACATGGCAAATGCCTCCTTTTATAGGCCAAAATTCAGAACTATTGATTTGTTGACTAATTGATGAATGAGTGGCCACATCTTGACTTGGTGACAATTCTTATCTTCTTGTCTGCTAAAAACGTCATTCATAACGTCATAATTTGAACAGACTTTAATCATGAAAGTTCTAGGAAATTGTCTCATATTTCCAGGGTAAAAATTTGAGATCATTTGGACTTCTAGAACTCAAGATATGGGCTGAACACTGAACAGTGTCTGGGCTGCAGGACAGATTCGGACTTCTTCGTTGTTGCTACAATTTGGACTTGCAAACGGCTTTGTTAAATCTTGGGCTCCACATGAAAGTTGTAGGCCTATGTCTCAACTTTCCATCCATATAAAGTAAACCTAAATCCAAGATCTACAACTTCAGATATGACCTGATTACCGAACAATGTTCCAGTTTGGACTGCACCAACATCTCTTTTCTAAGTTTGGCCATCTCTTTGTCCTTTCAATATCAGTACTTCAACTCATCAATCAGTTCTTTCATTTATGTGATAGGCCTGCATTTAAGATGAATATTTACCATAAATTAAAGGTATCTTATATTATTAGATATGTTATTATAAAACATGCTTTAGTTAAGGAGTTATTGATACTTCAAGTGCAAAATGATGATATAAAACCTTGATAAAAATGCACTTTTAAGTACTAATCACACCCCCAAACCAGCTTATTACTAGTCCCTAGTAATCAAAGCATTAAAATAAAAAAAATTGCAAATTCCACAAAGCAAGACATTCATCATTCAACTTCCATTAATCTATCCAGATAAACAAACTCTCATTAAGTTTATATATCTGCTCAATACCTCTTAAACAAGATATTAATAAACCTTCCTTTTTATGTGCTCAATGTATGAAAACATAGATGATGGGGCTTTTATTGGAAGAAAAACAATATTTTGTTATAATGTTTAAGGTTAACTTCCTTGGGTTGGGATTATTATCTTCTTTTTTTTCTTTTGTTTTTTTTAATATATATACATATAACTTAAAACACAATGCATCTTTAACCCATGTAACGAGCTTTCAGCTAATTACTCCCAGACCAGTTGATCTTAGGGCATTAAGTGTTGAGACACTCCTACAAGCTTAGTAACTCGGGTTGCAGATACTGATACGTAGATAGTGCAATGTTTGATTCCCTTAAGCTTTTCTCCTTAACCCATGTAACAAGCTTTGGGCCAATAGCTCCCAAGTCAGTTGACTTTAGGGTATTAGGTGTTAAAACACCCCTTCGGGCTTAATTGCTTAGGTTAAGGAGGCTTCAAAACCAAACTTATCTATATTTTTATTATCATCATTTTTTTTTTGTAAATTATAGACTATCCCTATCCCTTAGTTGTTACCTTTAACAAAAGAACATAAATAATTTAATAATCCAATGTGCAACCCACAATCATATGTGAAAGTGTGTGTGTGAAAATGAAGATTTAAGAATACTTGTTAAATGAGTATATGAGCAGAATTAAGTGATAATAATGTGAGAGTTTGTAAAGCTGAATATTTCAAGAAGTATTCTAATAGGCCTTGTTATGAATATTGCAAATAACCATTGGAAAATGTTTACTAAGATGCATCTCAAGAGTCACTAAAATTCCTCCTTACTCTGCCATCCTAGTAATAACAGTTTTGTCAAATGGCTTTAATAATAGCAAAGACAGTTAGTAAGTTAGTTTTTTTTTAATGTCAACTACTACCCTCTCCCCCCAACTAGAATTAGACATTGTCCTCAATGTCATAAGATAGAAAGATAGAGTATAGAAGACATCACCTGAAACAACGAACACTGACAAACCTAAAACACACTTAAACAAATATAAGAAATAACAAAACAAAATACTATGCTAATAATAAAACCAAAAGACACAAGGATTCACAAACGAAGGTTCAAATCCAATCTAAGCTTTTTACAGCTTTCCTTAATTGACTAATTTATACGACTCATGGAGGGATCAAGTACAGGGATGAAAGATTGTAGTTAGTCAATCAATTGTTCAGCAGTAGCAACAGAGATTATGATTTGTTGTGCTGAAGATGTTAGAAATTCCTGTTCCACAGCTTGATCAAGAAAAGACAACAAATTATCATAAAAACCATTAACATTGAGCAAACCTATAGGTTTATGGTGAATGTGAAGTTGGGCCCAAGAGGA
>Ga0325404_1007691_pt1 | contig 11216 bp, 5 predicted proteins | sample PopdelMetagenome_18_FD_205664 | JGI IMG/M metagenome (GOLD analysis project Ga0325404, IMG submission 205664) | Populus deltoides microbial communities from Bellville, Georgia, United States - Xylem-Control-R1 | ecosystem: Host-associated > Plants > Phyllosphere > Stem > Wood/Secondary xylem...
GCTTTGTTCTTGGTCACCCATTTGTGGGCCAGGGTGGGTGCCATGTAGGTTAATGAGCTAATAATTTTATGGTACTAATTAGTGTAGTTACTCTTTACAAAATAATTATAAAATCTCTTCTCATGAACCCTTCTACCATTGATTTTTGGTCATCTCTATATTCTCTTTTAGCTTTCGTACTAGATAATTATTATTTTTTAATAAATATTTATTAAAGTATTTTTTATTTTAAAATACATTAAAATAATATATATATTTTTTTATTTTTTAAAATTTATTTTTGACATTGATACATCAAAACAATATGAAAACATAAAAAAATATTAATTTAAAACAAATAAAAAAATTAATTTTTTTTTCAAAAATATTTTTAAAATGCAAAAATAAAATAAAATAAAATAAAATAAATACATAAACTAATTAATCATGATCTTTCAAGTAACAAGCAGTCCTTCTTAATAAAATTGATGGCATGTATTGCCAACTTTTCAAATCATAATTACTAATATTTTGGTGTTTATTTTCCAATCGAGTTTGATGGTCTTAGAGACTAAATTGATTATTTTAACATATAACAATTTAAAAATTTATGAAAATGATTTTATTGATGGCGTAATCACTTTTAAATTTCAATTTTATGCTGGATTGTAATCAAGAATCGGGGTGTTATTCAAATTAATAGTTATTTTTAAAAAAATAAATAGGATTAATTAATGATTAAAAAATGACTTTATGGTGTTCTAATTAAGATGATGATGACAATGATTAAGAGTGGTGATGGCGATGATCATCATAATAATGATCATGGGAGAAACAAGTGGTGATATATAGTAATAATAATAATAAAAATAAATATGTAATATGATGTTGCCGAGAAATAAATTATTTTAGTAGTAAAGACAATAGAAATACAATATAAGAACAAAGAAATCCTCTTTGCAAAAAAATCACTTTTCCACACACACACACACACACACAGAGAGAGAGAGAGAGAGAGAGAGAGAGAGAGAGAGAGAGAGAGAGAGAGAGAGAGAGAGAGACAGAGAGAGAGAGAGAGAGAGAGAGAGAGAGAGAGAGAGAGTGTAATATAAAAAAAAAACCCTAACTTTAGTCGTTGCTCTTCTTTGCCTTTGTCGGATTCTACCATCTTCTCCACAAGACCAGCCACCAGACAACTACCTTCATTGCTATACCACAATGTCGTCTCTCCCTCATCCCAAACAACTCAACAACGACAACGATGAAACTCATAACCAAATAACCCATTGTTGTAGTCTCTTCTTCTTTTGCTTTTTTTTTTTTTTTATCTTCTTTAATCAAACCACCATTGCCTAGCCCAAAAAGCACATCTCCACCATACCATCCATTCCCAACAACCCTTCAGCCTCGTAGTCACAAACCAACCACTTTTTTGACCAAGCATAACCCTAATTACAACAGCAGCCTTGATAAACCCAGTGGGTTTCTTCACTCTAATTCTTCCAAAATCACATCCAAAAACAACAAAAACAATCCCAAAAATCAACCTCAATCACAACCCAACAACCCATAAATAATAGTCACCATCACATCCTAAAATCCTGATCTTTTTTACTTATTTTGTACGTTCAGTTTTGGCGCGTATATACTTTCGCTCCACAACTTACTCTTGCAGCCATATGCCACCCTTTGGAAGTCCATTTTCAAACTCCATTACACTTATTTGTTTGTTTTGAAAAATTAGTAATATGATTTTTATATGTATTATATAATATTTGAATTATTGGGTCCACATTATTACATGGCAACCTTGAAGTATGAAGGCTTCAGAGAATTATTATTTTAAAATGAGATAAAGTTGAAATCAATACCCTAAGATAGAGTTAGGAGGTCAAGTTGCACTAAAATTATCCAAGGTGTAATTATTTGATCTTAGTGTGGAAATTTTATACGTGTATGTGTATCTTATTGTACAATAATTTTTACTTTTATTTTCTTAAAATGATGTGATTATATACATTTTTTTTTATTTCTCTTATGTGTTTATATATTGATAGTTGTTTGTACCAAATTAGAATCAACCCATAGGCGATAAAATCCTTAAAAGGATCATGTTTTCTAGATTTTAAGACTTTGTTGTTTTATACAAAAAAACCAATTTAAAGGTTTTTGTTCCCACTCTTTTTTTTTTTTTTCTAAAAACCAACCCATGAGTGATAAGATCCTTGATAGGGTCTTTATCTTTTGGATGTTAAGACTTTGCTATTTTTTTTTAAAAAAAACAAATCATGTAAATATTTTTTTTCTAATATTTGTTTGTAAATATTACTTGCTTGTGTTTTTTTTTAATGTGTGAATTTTAGGTCTTTCAATATATTTCTCCTTATCATTGTGAGTGGAAATGGGTTAGGTCAATATGAACTGGTAAAAGCCCATCGAGTGTGAGTGACATCCTTAAAGTTCTTCCTGAATATGATTAAATGAAGAGGATAAAGCCTACTTTATTATTCGCCCTTATCTCGGGTCTAATGCTCATACTTCAAAAATGATAATTAAGCTTTGTTGCTAGGCCAGGTCCCAAATCACTGTTTTAGGTCCATATTAATAACAAAAACACTTATCAGTTTAGACATACTCTTAACATTAATACATCATACATATATTCTATCATTATAAACAAACACGAAGTAGGTTACCTTAGATATGACATTTTATGGTGACTTTCATATTTGTTTTAGCAAACCAGTCAGTTATGACAAGTAGTTACTATAAAACTAGGTAAAAACCTTTTCTTTTCTATTGTTACCCTACCAATCATAATCAACTCATCAAGATGTCCCTTGTAATAGAATAACAACTACACCAGGTAAGGGCTACACTTTGTATTTTTTTTAAAATGTCTTTATTATGCTATTTGTTTTTACATGTATGTCTATATTACATGTTTTGTTTCATTTATTATTATTATTATTATGGGCTTGATCTTAATGTTATTTTTATTATTTTATTTATTTTATTATCATGCATATGTAAATTAGATATGAATTTATGCTCATTCACTCGCTATATAACATTTTCCTTTACACATACGTTGTTTTAAGTTAGTATGAGGAGTTAATGGTGCCCTGATAGGTTTCAACATGAACTAGTACTCATGAAACTTTATACTCTCGTTGTAAGTCTATGAGGTCATGATTAGTAGTTGATAGAATTTTTCTAGTCTATGATCTTTGCATCTCGTAAGGCTCAGGTTAACCTTTTAAGGTTTATTTATCTAAGCAACAAGGAACCCTTTAAGATCACTTTAGGTTAGCTAACCTACTCACACATAATAATTCAGACTTTCCCTTAGAATGTCTCCATATATTATCATAAATGGATAATCCATTTATCTTCATCAATATTCATGTTTACGAAGGTTATTTATTAAGTTTTTATAGGGGAATAAAAGGAGAAGCAAACATAAATAATGTTTTATAAGCTTGATATTTACAAAGTCATGGAAAATGAAGAAAGAGTTATTCTTAAGCAAAAATACTTTGAAGATGTGTAATTGATAAGAAGTTAGATAGTTAGGCTCACTAGTTTAATTGAATAGAACTATTAGAATAAGCCATCTAGTAAAGGGTCATCCAATAAAGAGAATGCTTTAGAAGTACACCCCTCATAACACATCGTTATTGCTCTTAGATATCTTGAAAATTTTTCATTAACTAATTTTACAAAGTTTATAAAAATGATGATGCATGCATTCCTTTCACGATCTTTAGAAATAAAAGTACATCTAGGTTAGTTGAGGGCAAATTAGCTTAGAGAAATCCATTATGAAAAAAATAGTTAAATGATGATTTGGCAAACTCTATCAAAGCCATAAATGGCATCTAAAAATGATGAGTGCTTTCTAGCAAAAAAAAATGAGCACAACCAGATTAGTAGGGAGCAATATTGCTCAAAATAATCCATGATGGTAGATAATTTGGTAAACTCTATCAGCAGTTGAGAGTAACACCACACATGAGGAGTATAGCCAACTAGGAGGCATCTTTATTGGTGAAAGATAGTTTCCCCTAGGAAAAATGGTTATAATACATTATAAAGATCTTATCATAAGAGTGCCTTTTAATGAATGTTGAAAGGATAGACATAACCATATTAGTTGGGGTAATTTGAAATGGTCTTTGACAGTAGAGGACTTGTTGAACTCTTTTTGAAAATAAGAGCAATAGAGCACCTCTTCTTTATCAAGATAGTCAATGAGTGAGCAAGAGTACAAGAATACCATACTTGGGGGCAACGTCTGACCAGAGGGCAACATCATAGAAAAGAGACGGAATGGTCAACTGAATATAATATTTGTTGTACAAGGTCCAAGTTGTATGATAAATAAGTAGTCAAACTTACTAATCACACGAGCAAAACTCGAGTGGGCTAAAGAGTCAAGAAACAAAGAAAACTCATTTTAGAAATAGAAAACCTCACCAATCAAGTAAGAGGTAGATTATGAAGAAGGGGATCTATATTTCAAACCAAGTAAGGATTCATGCATGTCTTTAAACCCAAAGAATTGAATAATATTTTTATAGAAATTTTAGAAGAAAGAATCTCACTGAAGTCTAATAAGGCTCTAATGAATCTAAGTTAACAAAGAATTTATATTTGAGCCATGATACCAAGAAAAGTTTTAACCTTGTGATCAGGATGAAGAAGAACCTTATCATCAAGAATTCTTAGTCTTAACCATGTAATAAGGAAATTCAAACCTACCATTAGAAAAGGAAAATTCAACCTTATAATCTGAAAATCCAACCTTATCATTAGAAAAGGAATTCAACCCTATAATCTGAAAATTCAACCCTACCATTAGAAAAGAAAAGTTTGACCCTATCATCAGGAAGCTTTGATTTTAACCTTGTCATCAGGAAGCTCTAGTTTTAACCCTGTAATAAAAAATCCAACCATGTCATCTAGAATTTAACTTTGTCATCAGAAATCTTCTATTTTAAACCTTGTCATCAAGAAATATCAATATTTAACCCTACAATCAGGAAGATGGGTTTAACCTTGTCATTAGAAAGCTCATGTTTTAACCTTGTAATCAAGAAGAAGAGATTGACCTTGTCATCAAGAATCTCTAGTTTTAACCCTATTATAAGGAAGATAAGTAAAATTATGCCATTAGGAAGTGCCAACTTTACCACTGCAATAAGGAAAAAGAGTTCACATTTATCTTCAGGAATCTCTAGTTTTTATAGTAAAGCCTTATAATCAAGAAATCCAATGGTATTATTAGAAAAAAGTTCAAAGCTAGCTATTAGGAAGTTTCAGACTGAACCAAGCAATTAAGACATCTCTAGCCAAATCCTATGGCCAAATAAGTCATTTCTAAACCGTGAGTAGGTCACCTATCTAAATGACCAGATTTTCAAAATATTTTTTCCAACCAGGTAGGTCACTTGTTACAATAAAACCATCCTAAATTTTTTTTAGATTTTTCACAACCAAATAACACATATGTTATAATGAGACCAACCTAAGGGATTTTAAATTTTTCACAGATCGGGAAGGTCACCTATTACAATGAGACCATCCTAGAAATTCTCAATTTTATCATAAATAGGTAAGTCACTTGGAACAGAGAGATCATTTAAAAAAATCTTTGAATTTTTTATTGACAAGATAGGTCCCCTCTTAAATGACCAATTTTAAAGCTTTGTAGGGTTCACCACCTCTTGGTTTGGTAAAATTCAAAAATCACTAGTGGAGTCAAAGAAACCTTAATCAAGATGCGATCGACCAAATCCTGTAGCCAAATAAGTCATTCATGAACCCTGATGTAGGTCGCCTCTCTAAATGACTAGATTTTTAAATATGTTTTTGAAAACTTTTATTTTTTCTAAAACTTTTTTTGGTTTGACAGCTAAAGCAATTAGACCTGTTTTTTAAAAGCTTTACCACTTTTTGAAAAATTTTATATTTTTAAAAAGCCTTTTGACTTATTTTAAAGTATCTCATCTTATTATGTATGAGCTTGCTACATAAAGTCTTTCATAAGACTCTATCATGTAAGCGTTGCAAAGAGATGACAATTATCATAACCTAATTTGACCTTTTTTTTCAAAATATTTTTCAAAAACCCAAAAAAAGAAAAACAAAATCAATATATATATATATATATATATATATATTGATTTTTAAAAAATATTTTCATGATTTTTAACATTTCAAAAAACATTAAAAAATATGCTTTTGACGCATTCAACTATTAACACATCCATCCCAAAATCCTATATATTTTTTTTATCGAATTGGCATTGAAATTATTTTTTTCAAAATGAAAAAAATAAAAAGAAGTAAAATGGATAGATGGATCAAAAGTGTAAAGGAGAAAGTGGAGGCCCAAAGTGAAATCAAGTTACTTGGGGACCAACCAATTAAAAACAAGATGAAAAATTTTAGTATATAAATGCTAAAGGAATCTTGGAAAAGGAGGAAGGCCATTATTTTGATGGGATGAATCCACTATTTGAATAGAAAACCCTACCCTCCATCTTATCCTCTCAATCTAAAAAAATATACACAAGAACCCCATACTATTTTTCTTAATAAATCGCCACTCAAACATAAAGGAATACTTGACCATTCATTCCTCTATTCATTTTCTCCTAAATTTATTATACACATGCTATTAATTATTTGAATTTATTTCTAAGCTTATTTTAATTTATTTCTAATAGTTTTGCAAAAAATTTTACACTGGTCTTTTAAAATAGGAGATTCGGTGTTAGGTTATTTGTGAAAAAATCAACATAGGTCTTTTAAAAAAGAGACTGGTCAGTTAAGTAGAGAACTCATCAACTAAACCATCCACAAAGATTTTAATGTTTGTTCCTAAAAGCAAAGGACTTATCAATTAAGCCTTTTACTTCAAAAAAAAAAAGTCTTTTCAATCAGGCTTTTCGTGAAATTTGAATGCCCATCCCTAAAATACAAGAATTGCTAAATCGACCATTTTTTAAAAATTCAACATTAATCCCTTAGAAAATGAGAGATATGAATTAGGACAATTGCGAGAAATATTTCTAAAAAGGGTTGCTATTCATGATGAAAATTCATCGATTTATCTTTAATTCTCAATATGCATGAAATAACAACGAAATCCTAAAATTCTGATCAAACTAGTTCTTTCTTACCCAACGAACTCAAGATTAAAAACACAACTAAACCCTCAACTAAAACCTCTCATACATTCTCAATTTACTTTGATTTCCTAAAAAAACAAAATTAATAAGGCATAAAGGGAACAAAAACCCTAGATTATTTGTTTGTTGTAGATTTCATAAACTAAAAGACAAACATGCCTTCCAACATGTATAATAAACTAAACATAGGTTAGAACCCTAACAGATTGATTTTCTTATGCAATAAAATTAAGATTTAAGGGACACCACAAACCAAACCATGCTACATAACAACAAATCTCTTCATACTCATGTATTGTACTAAAAAAAATAACCCTCCTATATATATATTCTTTTTATGAATTTCACAACCACGACAAAAAAACTTGTAGAAAATAATTATGATTTATTTGGCATGTTCTCACTATAGATTTCCAAGATAAGTTTATGATTTGCACCCCCATAAACCCTAATACCCATAAGCAAAGTTTTGTTAACATATAACATGTAGAAAATAATTAAATGAAGGCTATTTAATTAAAAAAAGATAAAAAAAAACTCATTTGGATAAGTGAGTGTTGTTGTTACTACTATTTATATTGAATCATGTTGCAACTGTTCATGACATGTGGTTACGATTCGTGGCATGTCAAAACCTTAAGAACAATCTAAAAGATAGATGGATAAATGTGGCTACTACCATCGTGAAGAGCAACTACTATTTTTGCCAACCAACTATTATTGCCTCTTGAAGATGTTGTCAGGGTTTAAGGCTACTATTGTGTCTTCCTAACAAAGTTGCTATTATTCTTTGACATCTCAAACTCAACAAAGAAAGGTAAAAGAGTTGTTATTGTTAGATAAAGTTATACTGCCTTAGTTATCAAAAGTAAAGACCAACCTCGCTTTTAAATCCTCTTTCACACTAACTTTCACCCTTTCTCTCTTTTATTTACTTATTTTTCTCTAATCTACTCTTTTTTTTATGTTATCTTTCTATTTTTTTTAATCTATTTCCTTTTTTTTTTCTCTTTTTCATTGTGCTTACTCTTTTTCTTTCTTATTACCCTTTCCTCAGGGAAGGGGTATTAAAGGCCTATTTATAGGAAAAACCAATGGTCTTAGCGTTCTTGATCTAGACAAATGAAGGCCCTTAATGCATGGGACCATTGTAACTATTGGTTCAAGTTCAAGCTCATCTTTGCCTAAACTACAAGCTAGAAAATTGGTGTGCTCATATGTTTTTTTATATCTTCAAGGGTTTTTGGTTGGTTTAGCAATGGTATTTAGTGTTGCAAACAAGCAAGAAATGGGTTGAAAAAGAAGTAACAGATTAGAGCTATAAGGAGTGCATGTTTTTTTATCCTTATTAATGAAGGATAGGGGGCATTAAAGATCATAAAGACTTGTACCTACAAAGAGTTATCTCTCATAAACTGAGAGGGGGGGCGGGGGGGGGGGGGGGAAGAAGATAATGAACAATGACACCCAAACAACGCTATTTTATTTATTTATTTATTTTATCTTCTTATTTAAAAATATGATGTTGTTGTAAATGAAACTCACAATTTCATTTAAATTGACGTAACATCAGTTTTTCTCTTAGGTTAAATTAGTGTTTTAAATTTCATTGAAAATGACATCGTATGTTGAGATGCACTATGGTCTTAGAATTCCAACACCTTTTTGGTTTTGGTCTTTGGTCTGGTAAGTCTTTAATTTTTACTAAAATTATATTTTTATCTTTGGATGTAAAAACCCATTTAAAAATATTTTCGTGCTAGTAAAATGTTGGAAAATTAATTGAAAAATATAATGTAATAATATATATATATATATATATATATATATATATGTATGTATGTATGTATGTATTAAATTATGTAGAATGAATTAAAATTGCTTTCATTAAAACAGTTAAGAGAAGAAGATTAAAGTGTTTAGGAAAGTTTTTAAGGACTACAACAAAGGATTTCAGGTTTTGGTAATGGCTATAAGCTTAGAAATAAAGGTGCTAAAAGTTAGGGAGAGAAAGAGAAGAAGAGTTGAAGAAAGCTTGGATATCTCATCAATTTCTTTGTGATTTAGAGGTAATGATTACTTTCACCATGATTAATTTTAACTTTGGTATGTTTTGAAGCTTAAGAACTGATTGATTGTTCTAACTGATAGTGAACTATTACTACTTCAAAAAAAAAAATAGTATGAGTTTCCAATGTTGTTCATGTTGTAATGACGTTTGGATTCCTGTTGTAACAGATGAGGCTATAGGTTTAGGACAACAACAAATGACTATATCTAGAGCTCAAGAACCAAATAAGTACTTTACAGTTACATATTTAAGTTGTTTAAGGCTCTAGTTGTTAAATAATATAAATTTTTTAATTGCTTGTTTATGCATATATATATATATATATATATATATATATATATATATATATATATATATATATATATATATATATAGTGCAATGTAATTAAACAACAATTGAAAAGTGAAATTTAAATATTGAATAATACCTGAGTGGTATTAGAGATATTAGTTTATCTGACGATCTAGAATTCAAATATTGACTAGTACCTAAGTGGTACTAGAGGTGTTAGTTTTATGAGTGAGTAAAAAAACCGAAAAACCAATTAAACCAAGAAAACCGGAAACAAAAATATCAGAAAAAACTAAACAATGAAAAAAAACTAATTAAACCGATTAGAATATTGTAAAAAATATTCGGTTTGGTTCGGTTTTGGTTTCATAAGCCTGAAACCCAAAAACCAAACCGAAGTTGGATATTGAAATGAACGTAATCTATTTTGATCTTGTTGGATATTGAAATGATCCCAGAAGTTGGATCTTGTGAAAAATTGGGATTTTTATTGATGAATAATTATGTCAACACTTGGTAACAATAAAATTAAGAGAAACTTTGCTAAAATTTCAAAGTATACACACACAAAAAAAACAAATTCTATAGTTTTCTAAATATAGGGTCATTATATTAGATTTCTTTCAATTCTGCTTGTGATCAGGCTTAATTAAAACCTATTATTTTACCATGTTTTGTAATATAGTCCTTAGTTCCCCAATATGTGTATTTCTCGTCAAATTGACTCTTAGTTTTAATTTTTCTCTTCAATTAAGCTCTTGATTGAATTAATAGGACTCTCAAATTTTATCAACTTTTTTATTTTGATCCTTGGTTATTTAATTCTTGAAATTTCAGCAAATTTTAACCTCTTTCTTCATTTTTTTTCTTCGATCACGCCGCTAATTGTCACTTAAAATTATTCCTGACACTTTTGTAATTGCTCTGGCTTGGTCCTTGTTTGAATTTAATTATTTATTTTATTTGATTTTATCCCTAGTTGTATTTTTATTTATTTTTATTTTTTGAACTTTTTTTATTTTATTCCCTTTTCAGCAACTGTTTTTATTTTGCAAAAAAAAATAAACAAATTTTGTCTGCAAGATATTTTGATGCAAATTATTGTACTTGTAGAGGGTAAAAATTGAGTAATGATAGTTAGGTTTTCTTATGTATTATTTCATTAATTTTAGATTATTATAATAAAAATTTTTAAAAAGTCTTCAATCCCATATATGACACATTTTACATATTTAGGATGAGACTTTATAATAACAATAATAATAATTTGGTTCCTCTATTTTTTGAATTGTTTTGATTGAAGTCTCATTTTTTTTTATTGAATTTCCCTTTATTAGAGAGTCCTACATATGACACTTGTTGTGTATTCAAGAGGGTAATGTGCCACACCAACTCACAAAATAAAGGAGGGAAGAAAACAAAACAAAATAAATATTAATTATAAGGATGCAATCAATACAAAAAATAGTACAAGGTTTCAGTAAAAAACAATTAAAAGTATAGAAACCAAATATGAATAAAACTCTTAAGCTATTACAAGTTTAGATTAAAAAAAATAGCAATAAAATGAAATAAATGAAGTTATAAACTTATCGAACAAATATTGAAATAATTTGGTGATAATAAAGAGTAATATCATTGAAATAATTTGAAAGCTTGTAAGATGTTTCCTCTA
>Ga0325404_1007695_pt1 | contig 11212 bp, 5 predicted proteins | sample PopdelMetagenome_18_FD_205664 | JGI IMG/M metagenome (GOLD analysis project Ga0325404, IMG submission 205664) | Populus deltoides microbial communities from Bellville, Georgia, United States - Xylem-Control-R1 | ecosystem: Host-associated > Plants > Phyllosphere > Stem > Wood/Secondary xylem...
CTTCAGCTATTATTATTCTACTCGTCCTTTTTTCTTTTTCATGTTTGGTTAGATATCATAATTAATCAATAATCTCCTTGCCCTAAAAGCGCTTTTATAAGAATACGCCAAATGGTATAAATCTTGTGTTGTAATTTTATTTAATAATTTTAAATTTTAAATTAAATTAGTTTTTTAATGTAATATTGGAGTTTTTTTCATGAGTTTAAAACTTACTATAAATCATATATACTTGAATATATAGATCAAGAAACCTAGGCTAGTGGATGTAAGCCTTCAAATTAAAACCCTTCGTTAGATAATTTGATATATACTTTTAAATCTCACTCAAATCCCCATGTTCTAAAAATTTTACAGTGAAATTGTGCAGGTTTTGGGACGTTGGTGTCATATTTTTTTTTCAATTTTCATTCCAAAGTAATTTTGGCAGCCAAGTCTTGTGGCACCAAGCAAAAATCCATTTTGAAAAACCTGATATATAGTATTAATCCTTAAAACTAAATTGCTAATCTAACCCAAATCACAGAGAATATTAAACATAGTATAACCACAAGCTGTATTGAAGGAAGCTTTATTGCACAAACCATGGCAGCCAAGGAAGGCTCCTTGATAAATTTATTGGGCATAAGACATGTTGTGGAGAGGGATGGATTTTGTATGTACTACATCATGCATTAAATTTTATTCTGTGTTCATCAAGCCAGGAGATAATGCCGTCGAGTACTCGGAAAATCATCTCATCTGTCTCACCTTTCTGAGCTACCTGCCTTCTCATGCAATGCCTTGCTTACTGATGGATCAGTTACTACGTCAGCTTCTCCATGCAGGATTAGTAGTGACAGAGAGAAACCCGCAAAATGTTACCATTTCGGATCAAACTATAACCATCAGAAAAGACTAGAAAGAACTTTGCATAATCAATCAGAACCACAACTCCTGAAAATTTCATGTGATTCTTGGCTTGTAAAGAGTAGTCGAAAAACGTTACACCAAGTTGGAAGTTCTCCAATAATCTTCATGGAGCATTATTAGCATGAGAAATATACTAAATGGCATGAGAAAATGGATATTTTCACCGCGTAACTTGTGTTAGTAGCTGTTGCAGAAAGGTCTCAAGGTCAGAAGACACTGAACAAGTAGCATTTATGTGCCCCGGAGAGAAGACATTGACACTAAATGCATAACAATAATGCATTACATCTGTGTTCTATGCTAGATCATAAGACTAATACGCAAACCAGCTCTTGCCTTTTCAAGTCTCTGAATGCCGTCTTGACTAAATTCTGGTGTGGAACTATTTTCAACTTTGGAAAAACTTGAGCTACACCCAACAGAAATATTTGCTTCACAAACCATGATGGACTCATGTTATCTGTGAACTAGAGAAAAGACTATTCAGCTTAAGTGGAAGTGAGAATCGCCAACGAAATGGAGCTCAAGAGGATACTTCTGCTAGCTCCACCCAAGGACTGTCCAAACAGGTAGCTTGTGGGAATATTACGGAGCTTAGGGTTCTCTGCAACGAAATCAAACAGTGTTCAGAGTTGTAGTTGCCCATATGGAGTCTTAGTTCTTCTTCCCTAAATAAAAGTCATTTACCATTCACAAGCTCCGGCGGAAACATCAGATTATAGTTCAAGAAAGATAAGTAAAACTTTGATGTTGGAGCAATGCTCAGCGACATCATTGACTAAGTAAAACTTTGATGTTGGAGTAATGCTCAGCGACATCATTGACAGGCTTATCAAGGCTTGGAAAATGGCCATGAAGACCATCTGAAAGGCCAAACCCTGGATAATCCATTGCAAAAACTCCATAGCCAGAAGATGCCACCTTTCTTGCAACTCCTGTGGACACCTCCATGGCTAGGTAAATTAAGCTCTATTTTCCACAAATGGCTCACCATTAAACTTTCACTCAATTTGCGTACCTTCAAACAAAAAAGTGCAAGTATCTCCATAACTATGACAACAACAAACCAATGCCTTGGGATGAGAGTTCCCAGGAAGCCAGCTTTTCGAAAAAAATTCCAATCCTCTTGAATTAACTTCATATGACTGCCATCTCAAAAATAAAATAAAATCCACATAGTGATTCATCCATTAAATCTCACAAGAACCACTGACCAAGTTAGCATTCCCACTTCTGCGTCCCTGAAAAGCTAAAATTAAGCAGAAAACGAGAAGAAAATGAAAAGGAGGAGGAGGCTAAAATAGCTTATATCAAGTTCATAACAAATATCACAAACTTGTTTATAGTAACAGCTGAAATTGTTTACTTGGAGAATTAGCAAAGCTACAACATCTCAAATCTCCTATTTCAGCAATTGTCGAGTCATAAAGAGCCTGATTTTCTGTAAAGATCGATTTCCTTTTCAGAATGATTAATATGACCAGTGCTCCGAAGACAAAATTAATGAAACAAAACACTGCATAGCAGATGTTTGACACTGTGCTATTAAGTATTCAATTAAAGGTACTGTGAAGATTTACACAGCGAAGACATTGCAGTTCCATACAAAAATAAAAAAAATAAAAAATCTAATGTTTTCAAACATAATGTAGGGCATTGGAGAATGGTTAATAAATAAATAAAAAATTAGTTAGATAGATCATTTATATTTGGATAAGTGTACTCATGAAAAAAAAATTCTTACACTTTTTTTTTTTTTTAACTTGAACTTAAAAATGACAAGGTGAAAAGCATACTTAAGTTTTCTTACACGTTTTACGTTTAGAGCCACCAAGTTAGAAGAACGAACATTTTAAAGTTTATTTGCTTGTTGATGAAAATTTAAAATATTTTTTATTTAGAAATGTATTAAAATAAATTATTTATTTATTTTTTAAAAATTATTTTTAACATAGTATATCAAATTAATCTAAAAATATATATATATAAAATTATTTTAAATAAAAAAATTAAAAATTTTAAAAATACGGAACATACTATTTTGTTGGATTACTATCCATTAATGTTAGCTTTTCAAAAAACAAAAAAAAAATTAGTTTGAAAGATAAAAATAAAAGTATAAAATAAATTTATCTGAAATGAATTATTATATTTTTAAAGTAAAAAATAGATTGAAATGTCACCTTTATTTTTATTAAGGATGATAAAAAAAGTTGAATAATTAAAAAAATTGAGAAAATAAAAAAATCAATTAACCGAAAAAACATACTAAAAGACCCAAATGATTTATGGTTTGGTTTTCAAACTTCTGAAACTGTTCAAAACCGAAACGAACTTATTAGTATGTATTTTGATATGAAAAATTATTTAAAAAACATCCACAACCACACTGCGAAACATGCTCTTTATAACCTAAATCAAACCCCAATTCCCTAATTCTCTTTCCTCCCACAACCACCCTCACCTCCCTTTCTCTCAACAATTTGTTATCTTTTTTCCTGCAACTTCCCACCTCTTTGTCTTTTCTCTCATATGTCTTCTCTCTTCTCTCTAGTCTCTAGTCTGTTGTCTCTTAACAACAGTGCTGCCCTCTCTATTATCTGTAAGTTTCTTCCTCGCCTTTATTTATTGTTATGAGGGTCAATGTTCAAAATTACTTTTTGAGATGGTGTGTTTGGATTTTGATAGATGGGCTACTAAATCTTTTGCTCTCTTCTTTCCCGCAACCTCCTCCCCCATCTATGTGCCAACTTTACCTTATTTAATGTTTTTTTTTTTGTGATTATAATGCTTTGCTGCCGAAAAAATGCCAGGCTTTGTTGTAGGTAAAAAATATAATGTTTTTGAGTGATTGAACCCTTGTTTCCTAAATGATATAGTGAGTGTTGCAGGATCTCGGAGGAAGAAACATTCATGTGAGTTATGCCCACTAATAAGAGGAACCATAACCTTACCTGAATGAGCTCTAATTTTCAATGGTACATGGAAGGTTTTTTACTTTTTTGTTTGGTGTTTCTTTTCTCTATTTGATACGTCAATTGGTTTGTTAAAAAATTTAACAAAAAATTTAACAACTTGACTTTGGAATGATTAAAAAATTTTAAAAGCCCAAGAAAAATTCCAAAAATGGACCAAAAATTGGGCAATTGAAATTGGTTTTTTTTACATCAATAAAAAAGCCCATAAAAAAACCCAATCATAGAAAAAAAGGGTTTTTGGGTTTGATAAAAAAAATAAAACAAAATATATCGGGTTTGAACCGATTTTTTATTCAATTTGATTTGATTTGAATTTATTTCTAGTTTGTTCGATGCTACATCTTAAAAAAACATATTTTTTTATATAGTTGTTTTTAAAAGTAAAAACGAACTGCATCGATCACCCCTAATAAAAAGACAATAGCATTGAAAAAGCTCTTCTAGATTAAGGGTGTGTTTGAGAATGTAGTAATTTTTCGTTTAGAAATATATTAAATAATATTTTTTTATTTTTTAAAATTATTTTTGACATCAGCATATCAAAATAATCTGAAAATATATATAAAAAAAAATTAAAATTTTAAAAAAATACTGTTTGAACTGTGTTGCAAGCACATTCTATTATAAGTCAAATATGTGTTGATAAAGAAATTAATGTTTATAATCTCTCCGTTACCGGTTAGGTTTCCTTCAATATCTTGATGAGCAACAAGAAGAAGACAGGACATTAACTTCATGGCCGTCTCCGTGCCTAACCAACCCAATGCCCACATAATTGCCAAATGGGCCCTTCTGAACATTCTCAGATTCCCGCAATCTCTTTTGCCGAAGGTCTCTTTTTTGTTTGGGGTTTCTGGACAGAGACGCGAGAGAACATTTCTATGTTATTTCTTTAGTTTTGAAAGTTGTAAATGGTTTAGGGTTTTTTATTTTTGTGAACATTTTGTTACATACAAGTCAATATTTATTTTATTTATGCTTGACTTGAGAAAAACCAAGGAATTTCTCTCTCTCAGCATTTTAATGAAAATATTTTTATAGAAAAGTTTCTTCAACAAATATATATTTTTCAATTTTTTTTCAACAAAATACATCTATTTATATCTTTTCTTAAATGCCCATATTTTATTAATACAAGTTAGCAAAATATCCTAGTCAATTAAATTCAAGAATTCCAATTAAACACTAAGAGGAGGGTGTGAAATTTCTTCTAAACTTCATGATTAATACCTTACCTATTAATTTCTTATATAAGTAAACACCATTAAAAACTAAGAACATGGAAGTCTCCTACAACCATCCATGACAAAGAGCGTTGTTATTAATCATGGGCTGAGAATTTTATTGTGTCCGAAGAGTAATTAATGAAATTTTATTAGTTGTATTTATAGGTTAATTTTAAAATAAAATAAATACGAGAAAGAAATTTTATGTTGGACAAGGTTTTTTTGGTTATCTTTTCTTTGTATTGTCTTTTTTTTTAATACGAAATTATTAAGTAATTAATAGAATATCATTAATTACTCTAGTCATTGTAGGATTTTTCATCCTAGATCAACTTAGTTAGTTAGTTTTCATCCTAGACCAACTTAATTGGTCAACTGGTAACTTGCTAATCTAAATTTCAAGTTTAGTCAAGTTTTATATCAAATTAAATTGGTAATTAATATAATTAAACTTAGTTGACTATATGAAAACTGAAGTCATACAAAATTTAATGTTTTTTTAAAATTCAAAATGAAGTTGTTTTGGTTGTTTTTTTTTAATAACATTATTTTAAATTAACCTTTATCAACTTTTTAATATGTAATCTTAGTTTGGAACCATTTTTTATAACTTTGCTAGATAGATCTACAAGTGTCAAAGACATATGTTGGTAATTATATATTAAAATGTTACAATTAAAGTTTTGATTTTTTTTTTGCTGTAATTATTTATTTGTTTAAACATTTATTAGTTTGGGTTTTTTATATGTATTTCAGAGGAAAAAGAAGGGATATTTAGACAACAAAGACGTCAGTTGGTGTTTTAGACTAGTTCGATAATGAAAAGTTGGAAGACTCCTTCTAAATTGTCATAGAGAGGTGGCTCTAATGAAGGATGTCCCGTGATGTAAAACGTTACAAGATTTTAATTTTTAGATAACCTTCATGAGAAAATGGCAATTGATTGTTACGATCATCGAGGATGGTCCAATTTAAAATACAGTTATCAAGATTGATATAATATAATACTTCAGTTATAATTAACTATAACTAAAACTGAGAAGTATTTCATTGTAGCGCGGAAAACTGTTTATTGTAAATGAATTTGTTGTGGATTGCACTGTTCTGCACTATAGCTCAGGTACTATGCACTGTGAGTGAATTTACTATGAACGACACTGTTTAGTGGGGACATGTGTGAGGTTGGAGGCGCGCCCCCTGGAGCTGCGCACACATAGCGCTTGGGGTGCTTGCTTAGGAGCTGAGCACCCACAACACACACATGGCACTTGGGTTGCTGCCACAACGCTGGACACGCCCCTGCGCACCACATGGCGTTGGGATACCTGTCTGGGGGCTGGGCAAACCTTACGTACACATGACGCTTGGGCTGCGCTAGGAGTGAGCCATGCCCATGCCCCACTTGGGGACACATGGCATGTGGGTTATGGCGCTAGACCCAGGTCTCTGAGTCCTAAGATTCTAAATATTATTGTGTTGTTTTAGAAATATTATTATTTTTATTATTAATAAATTTGAAAGAAAATATTTTTATTAATATTAAAAACATATTATATTTCTATTATAAATTTTTATGATATTTTTTATAAAAATAAAAAGTGAGGTCACAGCGCAGTATTATTAAAAATAGTCAACAATTCTAAGTATTAATATAAAATATATTATAATTTGAGTTGTAAATATTATTATTTTTCTTATAATACAAAGTATTCATATAAAACATATTATTATTTTTGTTCTAAATATTTTTTTTATATAATTCAAAATATTCATATCAAAGATATTATTATTTCTTTTATAATATTATTATTTTTATAAGAATTCAAATTTTTAATAGAAAAAAATATTATTATCTGCGTTCTAAATATTCTTGGAATTAAAAATCGTACTAGTTGTGTCATGAATATTATTATTTTTACTATAATCAAAAGTATTAATATTAAAAATATTATCGTTTGTGTTATAAATATTATTATTTTTTATAATAATTAATATTATTAATCAAATAATTACTAAATTAGAAAAAAATATTATTCTTAATATTAAAAAAACAACCATAGATTTGATTTGAAAGGTAAAACTAAAAATTACTATTACTACTACTACTACTACTACTACTACTACTATTATTATTATTACTATCATTAATAAATTTTAAAAAAATTGTTATTACCATTGAAAAAAACCACGCATAGACACGTGGTGCTTGGGCAACTACCTGGGGGTTAGACACATCCCCTACACCCACGTGGCACTTGGGCTCTTACCTAGAGCGCACACGTGGCGCTTGAGTCCTACCTCAGTGCTGAGCACACGTTGCGATGGGGTTTCTTGCTTGGGAGATGGGCACAGTGTTGCGCACACGTGGCGCTTGGGCTGCACTGGGCGTGACCCATGCCCGCGCTCCACTTGGGGACCTCTAGCGCTTGGGTATTGCCGCTGGACCCAAGGGAAATTGGTCCGGCGTCAGGACCCACGATCAATCGGTCTAGCGTCAGGACCCACCAATCCTCCATCAAGACCCAATGTTCATGGGTCTTAGGATTCTAAATATTATTATTTATTTTAAAAATATTATTATTTTTATTATTAATAAAATAATTAATAAATTTCAAAGAAAATATTATTATTAATATTGAAAACATATTATTATTTATGTAATAAATTTTTAAGGTATTTTTTCTAAAAATAAAAAGTGAGCCCGCGGCGTAGTATTATTAAAAATATTTAACAATTCTAAGTATTAATATAAAACATATTATAATTTGCATTGTAAATATTATTATTTTTCTTATAATACAAAGTATTCATATAAAACATATTATTATTTTTCTTATTATTCAAAGTATTCGTATCGACATATTATTATTATTCTTATGATTCAACATATTCATATCAAAAATATTATTATTGGTGTTATAATATTATTATTTTTATAAGAATTTAATTTTTTTAATACAAAAAAATATTATTATTTGCATTTTCAATATTCTTGGAATTAAAAATAGTATCATTTGTGTTATGAATATTATTATTTTTACTATAATCAAAAGTATTAATATTAAAAATATTATCTTTGGTGTTATGAATAATATTATTAATAAAATAATTAATAAATTAGAAAAAAAATAATTCTTAATATTGAAAAACAACCATATATTTGATTTGAAAGGTAAAACTAAAAATTACTATTATTATTATCATCATTAATAAATTTTAAAAAATTATTATTATTATCAAAGAAAAACTACGTGGGGACACGTGGCGTTGGGACTGCTGCCTGGGGGTTGGGTACACTCCCCTGTGCCCACATGGCATTTGGGCTCCTGCCTGAATCGCACATGTGGCGCTTAAGTCATGTCTCAGTGTTGCGCACATATGGCGCTTGAGCTCCATGCCTAGGGGCTGGGCACAACCCAACGCACACGTGGCGCTTAGGCTGCATGGGTGTTGGGTCCTACCTTAGTGGTAGCTACACCCCTGCGCACACGTGGCGTTTGGGTCTTGTATGTGTGCTTGACACACCCCCAGCAAACACGTGGCGCTTGGGCGCTCCAAGACCCAACTATCTTTGAGCCCCACATGTTGCATAACCCAAAATAACTCGGGTCGTTGGTTGTGCATGGCCCAAAATAGACTTGGGTCCTGCGTGTGCAAGACTCAAATAGCCTTGGGTCCTGCCAGTATCAGGACACAACTTTTTAAAAAAATTAAACTTACCTAGTTATATTATCATTTTAGCACATACATTGTTTTTTCTTTAAAAAAAAAGAAATAGAATTACACCACGGATTACTAGATAGAATTATAAATTCTAGCTAGGTTAATTAACTACAAAACCTAAATCACGAGATATAAGCTTACCCTATCGCTTCTTACGGATTTTTTTTATATATTAAACAAGATATTGAATGGGAATGATAAGCGTATAATTTATCGCACTTAAATATGTTGAAACTAAGTCTTTTTTCAGTTAAGTACAAAACAGGTCAAAATCTTATAATAATTTATGTCTTAAACAGTTTTGGAAGCTTTAAATATTTTTTCTTTTTTTTTTAAAAAAAAAGCAAGCTAGATAATCACTAAAAATGATTTTTTTTTTCCTCTCTTTCAGAAATTTAAAATCTTGATTTTCACTTCATTCGACAACACCAATATAGTACAGTCACGAATTTAACCTGTTCAGAAAAGTGAAAGAGTGTAAGAATTAAAAAGAGATCAAAGAATCTTTTTCTAACCCGTTCAAGGAATCTTTTAAGACTGAAATCTAAAATGTCAAGAAAAAAATCAATCTTTTTTAATTACATTTCTCTCCACGAGGATGTAATTAATTCCGAAATGATCACTTGGCGGTGGCTCGAGATCTTAATTGATTGAGATATTATTTTAATAAATAAAAAATACTATTAAACCTGGATATTCCTGTCATTGCCTTCAAATTTGCATAGAGATTCACCAATCACGCTCGAAAAGCTGTTCACACGAGAATAAATTAAAATCGCCTAGCAAACAGCCCCACGAACGTGGTGCACGTGCTTACTTTATTACCCTCGAAGCAGAGTCTTTAGTCACGAGCAGCACACGTGTCTCAATCAGAGCAGGGAAGTCAAAGTACTAGACAAGCTGCAAATGGGACCCATCTGGCAAGCTGGCATTTTTACACGGTTCCTCATTTTCCGGTGCGTAAATGACGCCCGCGCAAACAAGCACACGACACGCCGTGTCTCTAGTCTCTGCTCTCTGCCCTCTCTCTAGTCTCTGTCTCTCTGTCTGTCTTTTCCCAGAAAATATAATAATTTTGTGGACCCAACCTAAGTTTCCTTGAAAAGTCAAAGTGAGAGAATAAGTCTCTTGATTGAGTTTATGGGAGCCAGCTTGACTCGGGCTCAGATCCAGTTGGGCTACTCATTATTCCTTCATGTGATTTTGTCCAAGCTCAAATCATGCATGGTTCTGCTCTGCCTTTTCCTTTTCCTTTTTTTTTTTCTTTTTTTTTTCTAAGAACGCACGCTTCAATTATACAAGGAATGTGCGACCATAATGGTAATATCATCTTTTATACTATACTTCTGAAACTCAAATCAATGATAAATATTATTTAGGACTAAGATTATGTACAGATTAAGTTAACTTGAATTAATCTATTTTTAAAAAATAAAATTGAGTATTTTTATTAATTCACTCAATTCAAGTTTTAAATCAATAAATTATTAAATTAATCTATTACAAAACTATAATTTATATAAATTCAAACAAATATAAAGGTCCCTTTAGTTATAAGAAAAATAATAACTTTTGAATGGAATTCATTGAAAATAAATGTCACGAATGACAATGGAGTTCAAACTAAGCTAAATCATTTCGCAAACGATAATGATTTCATGATGTATTTTTACCTTCGATAGCAAGGATGAAGACCTCATTAATTTCCCTTTGTTTGTCAAGAGAGACAATTACGCTGGTGAGAAGTTAGGAATCTTTCAAATATATTTTCTTCTAGATGTTGGAGTAAAAGTAGATACAGGAATTTGGTTGTATTCTCTTGAAAATAAACATTGAATTAGCTTCTAATCTAATTTGTGATGGATAAGTTCTTCAATCATTTTCTATTTTTTATTTTTTAGTTCTTATCCCGGTATTCTCATACCTTTTTAAAGGATGAGATTAGTCTCATTCGAGATTCGTAGTTGACCTTCCAATAAATATATTTTCTGAGGATCGAACTTGTATTCTCACCCCTACAGAGACATAACAATTCCTTAACCGCTAGACCAACACTTTATTAATTTACCTTCTATCAATATATAAATTAGAGTTTGAAAATGTAGTTAAAATCTTTTTTTAATATATTTTTACACAGAATATATTTAAATTACAATCACTATTATATTTTCAAATTCTCTCGGTAAGCAAAATTTCCAAATCAAATGAAAGGGTTGCCTTCATTGATAGTAATTTATTAGTGACCAGTTCATGGGTTGGTGTCTTGCAAGACATTAAAACTCTTTGAAAGTTCAAAGCAAACGTCGTACGTGTTTTCTCACCCCCTTGGAGAAAAAAACAAAAGGCACCGTTTAATTTCTAGCCAACCTTTCA
>Ga0325404_1007696_pt1 | contig 11212 bp, 6 predicted proteins | sample PopdelMetagenome_18_FD_205664 | JGI IMG/M metagenome (GOLD analysis project Ga0325404, IMG submission 205664) | Populus deltoides microbial communities from Bellville, Georgia, United States - Xylem-Control-R1 | ecosystem: Host-associated > Plants > Phyllosphere > Stem > Wood/Secondary xylem...
ACCAATATAACCATAATCAAAATGATCAGAACAATGATGATTTTAATGAGTAAGTCGTGGGACATATCAAAGTAGAGCCCTTACTTTTAACGGTTGTCTTTAACATGTCAAATTTTATTAGATGAAGCTTAGTGATACCACTTAGCTTCATTGGAAGAGTGTTAAGTACTATTTAAAGAGAAAAGGGTGAACCTTTTATCACTAAATAGGTAAGGAGTTTATTGGAGAAGTACTTACCTTGATTATGGAGAGGTAATCTTTTAAACAAATAGAATAATTTTAGGCAAGGGAATAAGTACATGAGTGAGTATATGGCATAATTTGATGAATATAAGATAAGATGTGATGTGCGACAAGATGAGACCATGATCGTGAATAAGTTTTGTAGGGGCTTGAATGATGATATTAGAAAAAAGGTTATGATTTGAGGTGCTTCCACTCTTAACCTAGTCTATACCTTAATGTAATATTATGAGTTGGTTACATAGTGGATGAGACATTAGGAAACCTATAACACCCTTGCTAGGTCTTATTTTGGGAATAATGGTTCCTTGTTAGGTATTCCGCCCTACAAACCCAACTCTAGTGATGCCTAACCTTCTACAAAAGTCAAAGGAAAAAGAGTTTTCAATATAGAGTCTAAAATGAGTTCAAGGGTTTATTATTTTAAATGTCAAGGTTTTGATCACAATGCAACCAACTATATCAATAAGACCCTATTCATTAAGGAAAAAGAGGACATAATTGAAGAGAAAGACTAGTGATTAAGTGTATGAAACTAATCATGAGGATTTTCATGACATAGACAAGGAGGGTGAGAATGATCATAATTTACTAGGTCGTATTTGATCTATATCCAGTCAAGTTAAGTAGCCCATCATAGAGTTTGGGATAACTAAGTTAGGTGTAGTCATATATGCTTTGACACAACTGCAAAGAACTGAAGATTACAAAAAGACAAATGTTTTTCATATCTATAATAAGTATAGGTATAAAAGTTATAAGAGCATCATTGATATTGAGAGTTATATCAATGCAAGATTGTTTAATATTATATCTCATATAGGCTTAAAGTATGTTCCATAGATAATGTATCATTGGTTGATAACACCTTATAGCAATCAATGAGAGGTGTTTATTCCGTATCAAATTCCTAGACTATCATGAAAAGATTTGGTATGATGTGATTTCAATTAATATAGGACATGTCATTTTAAGTAGGCCATCGCTATATGATTTGTATGTCACCATTTTTAATCGTTCAAATTCTTATTCTTTCACTTTTAAAGGTAGAAATATCTAGCTCACTCCATTACCACCAAGGTTTAATGATTAAAAAACAAGAATGTGAAAGAAAAAAGACTTAATATAACAAGCCTAAAAGAGTTTAAGGAGGTTTTGAAAGAGTTTGTCTTGTTTATTTTAGTTGTAAGTTAAGTCTAGAAAACTCTCAAAAAAATTGCCTGAAAAAGCAAGTATGGTGTTGGAAAAGTTTAAGATATTTTTCCTCAAGAGCTTATTGATTCCTTACCCCTTATGCATGAAATCCAACATGTCATGGATTTTATCTCTAGTGCTACATTATCAAATTTTTACTATTATAGGATGAACCCCACTAAACTTGTGGAATTGTAAAAACAAGTTAATGAGTAATATAAATGACTTTATACAAGAAAGCCTAAGCAATTGTGTTGTACTTGCTCTTTCCTGTTTTTAATCATTAGCTCTATAAAGGATAGTTCTTGAAGGATATGTGTGGATAATCAAGTCATCAATAGAATCACTTTTAAGTACCCTTTTCTAATTTCTAGGTTGGATGACATGTTAGATATGATAGTATAAGCTAGAATTTTTATTGAAATTGATCTGAACAATAGTTACCATTAAATTAGAATATATCTTAAACATAAGTGGAAACTGTATTTAAGACTAAGGTTAGGCTATACAAGGGGTATTGTTCATTTCATTTGATCTTTCTAATGCCCTAAGTATTTTATAAACTGATGACATAGGTGCTCCAACCTTTCACGAGTAAATTTCTAGTGGTATACTTTGATGACATCTTCATTTCTAGAAGACCAAATAGCAATATTTGGAACATCTTATTAAGGTTTGCACCATGTTAAGAAAAGAAAGTTTATTTGAAAAAAATAAAAAAGTTTTCATTCTGTCATTATTGTGATTTTTTAAGAGTTTATAATGTCCTATGGGGGAATGTTTGCTAACCCTTAAAAATTTCAAGCAATTATAGATTAACTCAAGCCCAAGAATATTCATGAAGTCCATAGCTTTCATGGGTTTGTGATATTCAACACAATCATGTATCATATCATAGATTATTTGAAGCAAAGCAAATTTAAATAAAGTAAAGTAGTAGGCAAGACATTTAAAAATGTTTACAAAAGGATGATCTATGATATGATACATGATTGTAATTAGTCAAGAGCATCACCCCATTTACCTATTTTAGGGACAAGCTTAATAACACTAAAAAAATTACTCAACTAATGAAAAGAAGTTTTATGTAATAGTTCAAGCTTTATGCCATTAGCGCCATTATCAATTACTACAAGAGTTTATTCTTTACTCAAATCATGAAGCCTATCGTTGGATTAAGTATTTGCAAGCATATTTGTTTATCTTGAGACATAAGTTTAGAGTTGTGAATAAGATTGCGAGTGTTTTGAGTTGCCAAGTTACGTTGCTATTTGTGATGGGTGTTAAGTTACTAGGTTTGAGAGACTAAGGAGAACTATGAATCATAACTAGAGTTTAGAAATGCATACATACCCTTGAGAGATGGAAATCACTCTATTGTAAATGGAAATCTCCTCTTCTATTCATTGATGCCCCGCATCAAAAGGTTAATTCATTCTTTCTCTCTTTGAAACTAACCAGTCCCACTTTTCCATCCTCAACTATTTTGTTTCTTGATTGATTTCATTTTACCTTTGCAAAGAATGATTCCCCAGATTTGGCAACATCAAATGCCCTATCTACATCCATACTGACAGCCAAGACAAGCATAAAAATCTAAACTAATGATTCTCACCTCTAATAGCCACCCCCAAACACATACCAGATTAGATGTATGGTTACATCAATAGAATTCAAAATGCCTAATCATTTCGAGTTATTTGGAAGTTTGCCTCCAATTTCTTGATTAGGTATCTGTTCCTGAAAAATAAGACAGTTTACTGGCTAAGATTAAGAATCAGTGTAATTGAAACTTCTGACTAATTATATCCAAAACAAGGGAATTCTATAAATTCTTCAGAGGCATATCAGATATTTGTGTTGAATTTCTCACATCAGATGTTGTCCCCTTCCTTTGACATGTTGAATTTAAACTTAACAACCAATCTCTGGCCAGCAGCTGCTCAGTAGACTTCCTACTCCCTAGAGTAAATCATTTTAATCCAAAAACACAAAAGGTCCAATTCTTCAAACATGAACCCCCAACAAATCGTTCAACTTTTGCTACAAATGTTGGGATGATTAGAACCAAACAACAATATGGATGAAACTATAGCTTATGCTGAGATTTGGACGGCTAAAACTGTCATATAACACATGCATTACACGTTAATGATGGATAGAACCAAATGTTTTGACAAAAAAAAAAAAAATACTAGTAAAATATAGTGGAAGTTGTGTTATACCATAAATACCAGTCCACCATTAAGGAAACGTAATTATCTTATAATTTACCGTCAAACAATATATAGCAACAATTGGATTATTCAAGTCCATATGAATGCACAAAACCAAAAACATTATAATGGCACCAACCTTCTTCAAACGATGGAAAATGATAAAAACAGCCATCACTAAAGATCACCATGACATGAAGCAACTAAGGTCCCCAAACCAAAAGGACTGAATGTAGAAACAAAATTAATAATCAAACCACCAGGAGAACATGACAAGGCCACAATTAATATTCAATTTCCAATTTGTTTATGATTATCACTTTGCTAGTCCGAGCAGTCTCTATCAAATGAATTACTGGGATCAGATTCACTATTTCCCTGTGACTGTTTTTCATTTTGTTCTTCAGAGAACTTTGGCTGGAGTAGAATGAGAATCTCAGAGACACAGGCCAATGTTGGATGCTATAAGAAGTGTATATCATTCAAATCTGGTTATAGACCTAAGATCCGCCCATGTCATTCTGCAAAATCTTTGTATTCACCTGAGACTATTTTGCAAAATCATAGATCCCTAATAGCATACACAAAATCTATTCCGTCAAAAAATAAAGGGCAGGCATCAGACCTGCAGTATTACTTGACAATAGAATATACCACGCCAATTGAATATAAGAGAAAGCATGCCAAAGAAATTATATAATCGCTTTCTAATCTTCAGGAACAAATTTAAGAAGTTTTATTACCTACAAAATTGAAGCGAAGCGAAGCAAAGTAAACAATCTCAGAACCTCGCAAATTTTCCATTTCAATTGTCATTAGCTGTATCTGCTTGTACCTTTTCAGATTCCAACTCACCCGAAGTACCATCAGATTGTGATGCATCTTCTTTTCGTTGTTTGACAAATTGTCTACTGCGAGCAACTCTAAGTTGCCTTCCCATGAATTCCTACAGGATAGCAAGTTATCACAGGGTAAGTTCTTCACTTTTAAAACACTGTTAGGATTCAAATAAAGAAGGAAGTACATTCACAATCTTTTATGACAGAAGCAATGTAACATAATTGGAATCCAGTATTACCTTCTCGGAGAAAGTAGAAATGGCGTAATCAGCTTCTTTTTTAGTTTTGAATGCCACAAATCCATAACCGGAGGGCCTTCTAGGATTATCATGAAATATAATTTCAGCAGAAACAACATTAGCACCTTCTGCAATAAAGAACTCCTTAAGATCTTTCGACTTTGCTTCAAATGGCAAATTCGCTACAAACAAGTTAAACGTTGGCCCTGGCTTGGGTGGTGGAGGTGGTGAAGGTTTTTTCTTTTTTGCCTTTGCATAATTCATCTTCAAAGTACGGCCCTCGAACTCCTGAAAAGCATTTGTAAGAAGATTAGAATGTTCAAGTTCATAAAAAAAAAAAAAAAAAAGGCAAGACAAAAACTAATGCACAAGTTAATAGGTTTTCGAACAGCAAAAGGGTAGCATAACTTGGATTAAGGTACATATCCAAATGGCATACTAAAATCGGTTAATCCTTAAAAGTTATAACTCTCAATCTGATTTCTCCTCTTTCTCCAATAAGGCATGCATTATGACAAAAAGATTTCATATTCCAAAGAAGGAAAGAATTGAAGATAATGTGTTTACGTAAGATTCGAGGTTATTAAGAGCAGCAACTGCCTCTTCGGGGGAGCCCATAGTGACAAACGCCAAGCCCCTGTTTCTGATCTTGCTATACATTGAAAGCTTGACAAAAAAAAAAACCCGCATCACTCGAACACCCAGTAAAAAAAACCCATGTAAGAAAACAACAAATAAAATAAATTCAAGAAACAGAAATACCAACCTCAACATCTACAACTGTCCCAAACTTCTGAAACAGAGCCCTAATGTCTTCTGCAGTACAATTCCATGGAACATTCGAAGCAAGCAGTCTGGTTTTCGAAAACTCTTCTTCTTTTTCTTCAGCCTTTGATTGGCATTCGGTGACAACATCATCAAGTGAAGAGGAATCAACAACCGGGTGGTCTTGAGTTGTAGAAGAGAAATGCAAAAGGAAATGCCTGAATTTGTTGTTGTTTCTAATTGGAAAACAAATAGAGTGAGATAATGAGATGTTGTTGGTGTTGGTATTAAAAGTAAAGTTGTTAGGGTGGTTATGGAGAGAAGATAACTTGGGGGTTATTGGATTAATGGAGAAGGAAGGCGTTTTTGATGAGAGACAACATGGAAGCCGAAGTGAAGCCATGAGTGAGCGAGCGAGCGAGGAACCACGCTTTGGGTTTTTTGGTCTGATAAGGTGCCTTGATATTGTGATTGGATAAGGAGGCATAAAGATTATTGCTTGGGGGCTATTAAAACGAGGTCGTTTTTCACGCAACATGACAATGTTTTCTCTTTCCTTTTTTTTTTTTCTCTTTAATTTTTTTCACTTTTCTTTCCATCTATTTCCCACAGCACTTTTGTGCTTAGCATCATTAGCTAGTTATAACTAGTTAGCTTCCAGGCACTGTTGCAGGTAACTTTATAGAGGTATTAAATTTGATTTAGCTAAGTGAGTTAACATAATGATTGATTGAACTGGTTACTCGCTTAATTAAGGATTTAAATTAAACTAGACAGGATTGATTCATTACAATTAATTTGATTTGATTTGATAATTGCACTAACTATTTCATCAATACATTGCAGTTTAATTTGAATTTTAAGAAAAAAAATTTAAAAAGTATTCATCTAACTTTTTTTTAATAAAATAAAAAGAAATAGTAACATTTTAAACTGACTGATATTAACTTATATAACTTGTGTTATGTGTTATGAGTTTAATAAATTCTATTTTTAAAATTTTTTTTTATATAATTATATTGTTATAAAAATACATTCATAAAAGATATGATGAATAAAATTATGGATAAAAAAATATTTTTTTCATTAAAATTATCTTTTATGATCTATGCATTTTTTTAAAAAAAAAACACAAAATGATTGCAACATAATTCATTTTATAAAAATTAGCAACAATATATATAATCAAGAACCTAATATTTCCATACACGCATATTTTTAATTTTTATAAACATTGTTATCAAAATCACGAGTTGACTCATAAAATCGTATGATTTTACGAGTCAACATGTATATAACATGTGAAATCAGATTAAAAACTCGAAATCGTTTAAAATCGGTTAAACTCGCTCAAAATCGGTCAAAATTGATAAAATCAGACTGATTTCACGAATTTCACCAAGTTTAAAAATTTGTTGACTCCTTGAGTCTTTGTCCTGGACCCTTACTCCCCCAACACTCCACCAACAGTCCCCACCCCCACTATCTTCTTCTTTTTTTGCCCAAATCTCAATTCTCAAATTCTTAACCCTAACAACTAACATCAGTAGGCAGCAGCATAGCTGGCTCCACAGTGGTTTAATCTTTCTCCACTCTTTATGGTGGTTTAATTCTTGCCCAACAGCCCTATTTCGACTCTCCACTAACCAGCAGCACAAAGATTAATCTTTATTTTTTTCTTTACTTCGTTTGCCTCTAATTTGATTGTCTCCACTTTCCATGATGCTGCAATGAGGTTGAAAAGGAGTGGGAGTGGGGAGGGAAGACAAGAAAAGGAAACCTAACAAATAATTCCTCTTTTGCTCTCTTTTATTTATTTGTTAATCTATCAATTCTTCCACTTGCTGGAGTAGCTTCTTTTTAATGTATTATACAACTTATAGCTCACTGCAGTTATGACATTTTTAGTGTGCATTAAACCCAAAACTTAACTTTATAAGAAAGGAAGTGCTAGTTTTATTAGATCTCTTGCATCTGCATTATTGAAACTACCAAATCAATAGAAAAAATCACTCCACTGTTTTCTGATAGGCCATTTGATGATAATTTCTATATGATTTTTTTCTTCTGAAAACAGGATTTCCTGAGTGTTTACTTTCTATTTTTTTGGTTAGAATTGATCTAGATGAAATGCTATGTACTTGCAGGTTGTTGCACCAGCTATGTTGTCCGTGTTAAATCAGAACAACTTAGACAGTTAGAAGCTTTAAAGATCTCTGCTGAGATGAAGTCGAAGGTTTGTGTCTTTTATTTCAGATTTTTTTTTTATCACAATGACATAGCTTTCGAATATTACCTATAATTTAGGTTTATGGACATTGTGCTTTAGGGACCTTGTAGAAGGGGCAGAGTTCTGAAGCTTCACTGTATACCAACTATGTGCAGTTGTCTAGAGGCAACAACTTAAATCCTATTTAGTGGACGAGTTCAGGAAGAAAAAAAGACAATGATAATTGAATTATATTGTATAGAGACAACAACTTATGTGTAGTTCTGAAAACTGCCAATGTTTAGTTTACATAACATGACATACCAACATATTGTTTGTTTTAGGTTTGTTAATTTTTAGTTAATGAAATTCTATGGATATAATTATATTATATTGTATTTTTAAGTTATTTAAACCATGTATAAATTTTAATTTGAATTATATATTTAAGGTGTTTGAACATTTATATTGTTTATTTCACTTATTTTAATTGTGTTATATTATTATTTACTGCTTGACTGGAATTGTCAATATATAATTAGTTAAAATATTTTACTTGTGATTTTACGATTCGAGTTTATATTGTATATTTCGTGTCGTGATAAAAAAAAACGTTTTTGACACCCTTGTTTATAAATAAATATTTTCTTTCATGAGAAAAATTATGTTTTAAGCGCAAAAAAATATAACGATTGTGAAAAATTGATAATCTAAAAATTGCTCATTTTCATGCTTCGCACATGAAAAATACTAGAACAATATATGTGAGAAAATCATATAAAATTTACAATAAAAACTAAAAAGTATAGATAATTTATTCTCATCCAATTTTAATGAGTAAATTATTTAAAAAATTATGTATCTCAGGCTAACATATAATTATCCATGTAGTAATCAATGATATCATCATAAAAAAACTCTAATCTTCATAAAAAGAATAACATGGTTTTTTTATTAGTAGAATGTTTTTGAGTAAAAGGCATCAATATTAAAATAAAAGGTTTATTAAAAATCTCAATAATTCAAAATAAGTAGAAAAAATATATCTTTTCAATCTATATTCCACCATCTTTTTAATGTTTTAACAAAAACATGTTTTCTTAATCGAAAACACTTTTTTTAGATAGAAAAGTTGTAAACATAAAAAAAAGGGGTCCAAACTGCCCTGCCGTTGCCGATTTCTGAATGGGCAGCGACGCAGTTTCGCTGCCCATTTCTGAATCGGCAACGACTCAATCTAATTGAAAGTTGGGAAAACAATCAAGTTGTCTTAAGGAGCCAAGAGGGAGGGGTAAAACCGGTTTTAGACAGACTAAAACACGGACAAGAACACCTCTAACCTAACCCCAAACACCTCACCTCAGTTTAAGTGAAGTATAAATGCAAGGAGAGAGAAAAGGTGACCCTTCCTCTTTCCAAAGTCTGCCTGTAGTAGCTGCAAGTTCAGCTCATGTCTCTCTTTTCCTCCTTTTTTCCGAATGAAAATTCAAACCAAAACCAACAAAGAATACCTCTTGAACATGTGAGAGAGAATTGAGATCGTGAATGAAGGTTGAGCAGCTGTTTAGGCGGAAAGAAAGGGGGTTGGAACGGGTGGGAGGAAATTGACATAAAAAAAGAGAACCGAGAGAGGAAGAAGAAGGGAAAAAACGGGAGAAAGAGAGAGGGAAAATACTACCAAACTGTCCAAACCTACTTAGATTTGAAAGGTATGGGTCATGTAGTCTCCTTTTGCCCCCTTATTCTTCAAACCTAGAAATATGAGCAAGTGCCATCTGGAATTTTTCTATAAGAAGTCCAACAAGCCGAGGGAAAATAGGCAAAACCTGCCATCATAAAATGAGTAACATCCAAACATTTAATAAAAACCTACAAGAATTTGACAGTAGCATTCAAGCCAGACTTTGTGAAACAAGAAGGATGTGAGTATTACTAAAAGTAATCATCTAGAATGTCATGCAAAAAGAGAACAACACTAACTGAACTGAGGTTTGCACACATTTGCCTTCTTGTGGTCAAGAAATTAATCCTATATATGAGGGTTAATGCATTTAACCCTTTTAATTGATCTGACATTTTGGTATGATTGGAAGCTATTTTTCCTTTTTAATTTCATTTGTCTTCAATTTACTATGGATCCAGTCAGAAATTCTGGTGTCAATAATTAATAAATGACATGCTGACAAAAGTCCACACAATGATCAATACAAATGAAAGAACAAGTCACTAAGTGACTGTTTTACAAACAGTGTGTGTTAATCCATACAGATTTGGTAGAAAAGGATCCTTAAGAAAAATTGACCTAAACCCCCTAGGCTAATTGTAAAGGAAACTGAAAACAACTAAGAGGACAAGCAACAAAGATGAAATGAGGCCAATTTCTAGAGCATCTAAGAATAATGAATAAAATGGAAAGAATAAAACTTGGTAGAGGGTCGACCACATCAATGGGGCTGGTCGGAATGCATTGTGTAAGAAGATGCATGTGTGTGTTCATGTTAGAATCATGTGACTCTGCTGGGATTTGATGACAGATGTGTGCTGGAATTGAAAATGCATTTGTGTGTTCATGTTAAAACCATGTAACTCTGTTGGGATTTGATGATATATTATGTGGTGGAATTGTATGTTCTGCAGTGAATTTAGGATTCTCTGCCGAAGTTGAATTGTCTGCAGCGAATTTCAAATTCACAGCTGAATTGTGTGTTCTACAACAAATTTAGGATTCGCTGTCGAAGTTGAATTGTCTGCAGCGAAATTGTAATTCGCTGTCGAAATTGAGTTGTTTGCAGCGAATTAACATTCACTGAGAATTGTGTGATCTACAATGAAATTGTGATTCGCTGCCGAAGTTGTATTGTCTGCAGTGAATTTGTGACTCGCTGTCGAAACTGAGTTTTCTGCAGCGAATGCCGAAAACGTGTTGGCTGTAGTGAAGTAGCATTCACTATCGATTTTTTGGCGCTAGCAGCGAAACAATTTTTGTTGCTGAATTGGGTAGCCTACAGCGAACCAGTTTCCGCTGCCGAATTGCGCAGCCTACAACGAACTAGTTTTCACTACCAAACTGTCCGGCCTGTAGCGAGTTAGTTTTCGCTGTCGATTTCTACAATAAGCCTTCCGGGCAGAAATGACTCAAATGCCTATAACAATTTCATTGTATGATGGTGTAAAATGTGAAACATTTAAATGTGGAACATTTAAATGTGAATATATGAACTCTTGAAATAAGTATGGTGATGAATGTGATTCAAAGATACAAATATACTCATTTGTGACCATTGATGTCTTAAGTGGTGTGGTCAGGATCAGACCATCGTCACGACAAGGACAACTCGTGAGTGGAGCAGGTAGGTGACTTTCACCTTCCTTTTTCATAACGTTGAATATGAAATACTTTATCATGAATGTTACCGTATTGTGTTAGTACATATATTAGATTGTCAAATGCTTAAATGTTGACAAATGATTGATTAACTTCGGCTAATGGCATCCAAATGGATGACC
>Ga0325404_1007697_pt1 | contig 11211 bp, 6 predicted proteins | sample PopdelMetagenome_18_FD_205664 | JGI IMG/M metagenome (GOLD analysis project Ga0325404, IMG submission 205664) | Populus deltoides microbial communities from Bellville, Georgia, United States - Xylem-Control-R1 | ecosystem: Host-associated > Plants > Phyllosphere > Stem > Wood/Secondary xylem...
TTACTGATATATATATATATATATATATATATATATATATATATATATATATATATATATATGAAAGGGTTAAGGTTATATGAACATTGACCTAGCTACCATAAATGAGAAACGAGCATGCATCCCGCTGAAATTGCTACTTGGACAATATTCTGCAGATTCCGCGTGCATGCTAGCTACACATCGAAGCAAGGAAAAACATGACTCCATTGCATGAACCAGCCATATGATAATAAGTATATGTTAAAAAAATTATTGATAGGTTTACAAATAGAAAATACATGTCATACAAAAAAAAATAAACTTAATTGATAGGTTAAGTGTTTAAAGATTTAATATAACATCCCACATCGAAAAAAAAGTGTCCAGAGTCGAGGCATATTAATTAAAATAGTTGGTACCTAACTTTGCAAGACACGTTTTGGGGTCTATGGGCTGCCAAGAACAAAACCGTGAGGCGTAGAAGTCAGGTTGAGCTAAGCTATAGCGGACAATATTTTGCAAGGGAGAGTAGGTCAAGCCTTATATAGGGTATCAGAGCCGAGAACGACTCGTTCTTAAGGTGGGGGGAATATTGTAACATCTTACATCAAAAGAAGAGTGTCCAGAGCCAGGGCATATTAAAGCATTTGATACCTAACCTTGCAAGATGTGTTATGGGACCTGTGAGTTGTTAAAAACAAAACCGTGAGGCGTGGAAGCCGAGTTGAGCTGAGTCATAACAGATAATAAAGAATTAAAATATTATTATTTTATTAAAAATAATTTACCTATAACTCAGGAATTGAGCTAATTACCAAACAATCGAAATATTATCTGAAGTAGCCGTGTGATAATAAGTATATGTTAAAATGATTAGTGTATCCACAAAGAATTGACATTATCTACAAGCAATCATGGTAAAAAAAATATCTAGATTCCTATGTATAAATAAAATAATCCCCTTCTAGATGGAATTATTTTCTTACATTTGAAATTCTAGAAGAAAGAACACGTGGAAAATAGATTGAGGATTAATCTGTGTTTGTCAGATTGAAACGCGGCAGAATCCTACTGGAAAACAAATGGCACCGTCAACACTTTGACCACAGATCCCAAGTTTCCGAGTCCAACCTCCAAATCATAGTCCCGAACCTTCTACTAGCTTCTGGGCGGCCCGTATTATTGAAAAATAATAGCTTGATATGTTGTTTGGATATCCAGAGGGGCGGTTTAGAAATTTGCTAGAGGATATGTTTTAAAGTGATTTTATTTTATAAATGTATTAATATATTTTTTTATTTTTTAAAATTTATTTTTAAGATTTAACATATTAAAACAATTTAAAAATATAAAAAAATTAATTTTAAATAAAAAAACAACAGTTGAACCGCAACACCAAATAAATATTTAGATAGAGACATAAAATAAATAAATTACTCTTTAGTCCCTCAATTTTAATCCCAATTATAATTTAATCTTATATGTTTGGAGATCTAGAATTTAATTATTTAACCCTAGCCTTTTTTTACTTTTCAATTATCAATACAACATATATTTTACTAATATATTTTTTTATATTAACAAAAGTCCTCACAAAAATTTTCTCAGTCCCTTCTCAAAAATTTCTCAAGCTTCACATATGTTTTCAACTCTAAAATTCATTATAACAGTCTGAAATAAATTTCTTTTACCAATGGTCTTAAAGATTTTAATTTTTTTAGCCTTTGTGAAAAGACATACTAAAAAGGAAAATTCAGAGTGGAAATCATTGTGGCTTTAGGCTCGGTAGCACCATATATTATAATAGTAAGATTATAAGTTTACCCAACCATAAAAGGTGAAGCTCAATTAGTCAGATTTTAAATTTGTTCTTAAAAGATTATCAATTTGAGTTCTACAAACTTCAAAATCACTGGAAGTTTGTATGGTCGTTAACTTCAGAGCTCGTTGTATTAGTCGAGGTAAACACAAACTGGTCCAGATATCTACATTAATAATTAAAAAAAAATTATAAATTTATCGTTCATGACAAAAATATTTGGTCAAGAAGATGGGTGTAATATAGTTTTTTTTTGTTAATTTTAAATAGTTAGTTTAGGATCCAACTACTACTCATCGTATTTGCGTATTTGGTTTGTTATTTCTACCGCGCGTGCATGACTTTGAGAGTCATGATGGTATTATGGACGAACATCTTTATCAAATTATTTTTATATAGCTTGGCAAGGAAATTTAACTTTGATTTAGGGTTATTTTTATCATTTTATCCTGGTTTTGTTGGTATTTTAAAGTAAGATCAGGGGAAAATTTGTACTTTACTATATAATAAATATTAAAAATCATTTCATTCTGGTTTTTTTTGGTATTTTAAAGTAAGATCAGGGGAAAAACTGTACTTTACTATGTAATAAATATTAAAAACAATAGCTAACACGTGCTTTGACATTTAAATATTAATTTTTACAAGAAAAATGCAAACCCACAACAGAGGGCAGGCACATGATTGATTCGTTGATTAAAATAAATGAGCAGAAAAAACCCACTAAACACCAAGATGGCAACAGAAATATGGCCAGAAAGTTAAAATTAGACGCTACACTAATGAACGCAACTGATAAGTTTTGAAAACTAAGTGGTTTCGAGTTTAAATCTTATTATTTTTATTTATTTAATAAAAATTAAATATAAGATAATGTAGGCCTGTGTAAGTTTCAAGTCCAAAGAGCTTTCACTTGAAAAAGTGTGTTAGAGAATAATATAAATCATATTCTAGGACCTCACCTAAAGTTTAAGTTATTAGGTTGAGATGGTTCTTTGACAGTCCTTAACTTAAAGTATATCCAGGGAAGTTGATTAATTATCATTTTCTTATATCATAGTCCTATATATACTTGAAAATGAAATGGTATTATAAAATATTGGTTGAGATTTTGGCTGACGAATTTAAAAAAGAAAAAAATTATATTAATCATGTTAATAAATCCTTAGGTCAATTAGCAATGATCAGAGGAGTAAGTATAAAATTGACAATGAAATGGAAGGGACAAGGTGTGTTTTGACTCGATATTTATTAATTTATATAATTTATTTGATTTGGGTTTTATTGTATAGAAACTCAACTTGGAAACCAGTAATTAAAGTATTAATTACTAATTGTAAGCAAGTCACTATCAGTAATTATATATTCTAGTTTTATTTTTATTTTATGAAAAGTAATATTTTTTGTAAATACTTAATATTGAGAGTTCTGTATGTAATATGCTAGGACTCCATGGTTGACTGATGATTACTAGTAAATAGTTGGAATTGTCTGCCATTGCCAAAGGAAGGGGAAGAAGAAGAAAAAAACGTTTCAAGCTCTTGTTTACTCTTAACTCGAGAAACTTGGAGGTCAAGCGCACATGCAATTAATTTGATAATAATCTATGCTGGGTAACTGTTTAAAGTTAACTTCTTGCTAATCGTGTTTTGACTGTCTTCATATGTGCTTGAAACTTTAGCTAATTAAGATAAACACAGGAAATTAATTATTAATCTCGATTCAAAGAATCTACTAATGATAGCTTATCTGATCTTTCTTGGTTACAGTAATCTTAATTAAGTGGAAATTCTCATGATCCTTGCGTGGTTGGAAAACAACTTTAAATTTTACTATGGATTTAGGAAGCAAGAAAAACCAGAGGATTAACGTTATTTTTTTGTTTCCAAATTGCAGGAGAAATATCGAATTAAACGGTGCCACGCGGTCCGTTTAATTGTAAGCATACATATGATTAGTACGCAGTGAATAATTGACTCGATAAAAAAATTGACTCAATCGAAGTGATGTATGGAATTTACCTCAGATTTGGAAACCATCAAACAGATCAAAAGAATTAATTTATTCGCCATCACCCACAAAAACATTAAAAAAAATAAACAAGAAAAGGCAACCTTGAAGAGGGAATCGGTCTCTGTTAATCATGAATTCAAAATATAATGTATATTAATGAAAGATATATTTTTTAAATATTTATATAACACATTTATTTTTTAAATATTAAGACGATATATTGAATTGGAAGACAGTTGATATTATACTTGCAACTTGAGTTATGAAACGGTGATAACTCTATTCACTACTATTTTACAATTCCGATGCTATCTTAAATATTACATAGGGATTTATGGATGGATTTGACCGGCGGGATTAATATCATTGGTAATGTCGTCTGTATAAATGACTTGTCATCGTATTTTTTGGTTTTTTTTAAATTTTTTTTCCCACTATAATCCCCTCAGTATATATCGATGAAATATTTTTATCGGTGTTTACCAATGAACATAGCAATGGAATATCATGTCGGTAAAATTCATTACAGTCTACTAATAGAAATATTTCGTCAAACTTTCCGTTTGTATTTGCAAATTTTCTGGTAGTGTTAAACCAGCGATCTGGTTCATTATATCAAGATAAGTTCATAGAAAGAAAATAAAAAAATTATAAAGTTCCACTTCCAGTAAATTTAATGTTAAAAGTTGAAATCGAAAAAAAAAACCAAATAAATGAACCAATATAAAACCAAACATAAAGAAAATAGAAAAAAAAAATTATGAACCCGTGTCAACCCGATTTAACCTATTAAACTCACGACCTGAATCATGAAGCGGAGATAAATTTATAAAAAGTAAATAAATAAAAATTAGAAAGCTAACTTCCAACATATAAATGAAAATTTTATCATCAATTTAAAAAAAAAAAAAAACCAAAAGTGGCTCTCCACGACACATTTTCATCTTTTTTTCAAAACAAGCATCAACCCTCTCCCTAAAAGTAGTCTGTAACCCCCCTTATAAGCTCCACAAATCCAGCCACAATATATAAACCGCTGTCACCAATGCAATATCTCTTCAAATACCTAAGCTTCCCTCCCTTATTTTATTTCAAGTTAAATTTCACTTAACCAAGTAATTAGCAAAATTACACTCGTATAAAAATTTAAGATTTCTCCTAGGTTTCTCTGTTAGTAGTAGAGGTGTATACAATACCTCCTCAATGATTGAAAATAAATAATTATTTATTAAGCATGCATATATTGAGTAACGACAATGCTAAAGTGCTGCTTCTATGGCCTGCAATGGATAATTAAACAAGGTTTTAATTTGATAGATGATGATGATGATGATGATAAACAAATAGCATCCATAAACATGGGAACAAAATTTATTTTTTAAAAAAATTAGAAACAAGTATAAGAGAGAAATATCAGGTAAAGGAATTCTTATTATTTGTTGTGAGATATGAATTTTATTTTTTCTTTTCTTCTTGTATCTGTTTTTTTTTTAAATAAACCCAATAAAATAACTAATATAATAAAAAAATAAGAAATTAAAGTAATTAAAGTAATGTTTTTTAAAATAAAAAAATAGAATTGAGTTTACTCATTGATACAAGTATCCCGAGCCCTAAACCATGTAAAAACGCTAGGTCTGACTAATTCTCTATATGTTTGGAGAATATTGGACTCACTTGCAGGCCTGTTTTCTATCACCACAGAATTTTCTCACAAGATCATGGCTTTGGTGCCCAGACAACCCTTTGTTTCTTCCTACTCTGTAAAGCAATGGCGAGTCTTTTCAGCCACCACTCAAAGTGGACGTGTGGGCTCCATACCGATACCATTCGTGTGTCTAGAGAAAGCTGCCTTGCATTATCTGGTCTAACCTATCAACATCAAGAAAGAAAGTTCTCCACCATGAAAGGGAGAGAGAGCAGAACGGCCCAGAAAAAGATGATCAAGTTTGAATTTGCAAGGGCAATACTTGGTCTGATATTGAAAGAGATACCAGGGAGTTTTAATCATCAGCCATTCCATCTAGATGAAGAATCGGGTCAAGAATTCAAAAGTTCTAGATTTGAAGAAAACATGAAAAGCCACTGCCTGGTGGAGCAAATGAAGGCTGGATTTGGTCCATGCCAGGTCTAATCAGCTCTAATTTTCAAACCATGCATTGACAAACTTGCTTGGTTAAAGGACTCGTATTAATTAAAAAATAATATTTCTTGTACTCTCTTCACCTTCTAGCAATTAATGCCTGGCCATCCAATATAAACTGCAATTTCAACATTATGCTTTAATAAAGCTTGAGCATATATTAATTATTTACAACAGCCCTCCCAAGAAAAATTTCAGGACCAGAACTACCCGGCGGCTTCCATCTATCTACCATTCCCATTGAATGAGCTAAAGAGGGGATCTTTTACTAAAATATTAATTAATTTCTTAGGCTAGGATTAGTAAAAATTGTTCTTGAAGCCCGTGAAATTCCAATGTTTGTGCTTCTTTCTTGGTAATGAAGGTGAATTGAAATGGGAAGTGTGCTCTTCGCTAATTGCATCGAATCAATGCTTCTAGTTTTGAAATTGAAAAAAATCACATCAAAAAAATATTCTCCCATCAGCATTTATAATATTTATAATGTCAGCATTGCAAAAAATCAAAGAAATTACATGAGATTCTTTTCTTGATAAAACCCTTATATTTATTGAATGCTTTTTATTCCATTGTTTTCTTCTGTAACTCTCCATGATCCATACTTCCACGAACCGCTTTTCTTATTAATGCAGGTCATGGCAAGTTTTTTTTTCGTATTTGAAAAGCCCGACATCTTTATTATCAATTCCCTCATAGACTGGTGGTCATCCATCGTACATGTGCGACGTCACAACGATTATCCTCTCGGGTTAGGATAGTCGAGAATGATATAGGTAGAAATGACAAAGAATTATTGTCCTTTATCAGTAGAAAAAAAGAGAATGAGAGTTGTCACCTCGTATTATGGTTACTAAGAAACCTAATGGTCTGCGAGAGTCTGGATAAGGGGACTAATTACGTAAAGGAAAGGTATTAGCACCCCTAATATGCCTTACCTTAGCTAAGTTATATTATTTATTTGTCTGATATAAACTAGGGTGTTATTGTGTTTTCTAATCGTTGGTTTGTCTAAGGTTGAAGAAAAGTCCTCCTCGATTATTTCTTGAATATAGCTAAGCCCTAGCATTTCGAATGACAAACTAATTATAATGGGATTGTTTGTATTCTGTCCAAACCCTAATGGATAATCATAAACCAGTTACGATATCCATTTCGTATTTTTTTTTAAATTATGATAAAAATGATTTTATCTCTCTTTAGAAAATATGCATATGCACAAAGAAAAAACATATTCTTTGTGCTTTCAGAAAGAGGAAATAAATTTAAATTTTTTTTGAATATTTTCTTTAAAACACATTTTAGAGAAAATCATGTATTTTTAATACCGGGTCTGTATCTTACAGTATAATTCTACAACTTGATACTATGCAAAATAGTTGGAAAAACATGCGAGGAACCCACATATTTTTAAAATGCCTTTTGGAAAATTTAAATTTTTTTATTTTTTTAAAAAATAATAATTTTTAATATTTTAATACTATTATATTATTTATTAAATATATATTGGGCTTGACCGGGCCCAGCTATCTTGGTTAGGATGAAACGAGTTTAGCCCGACTCAGTCAAGTTGGGCCGACTGGCAGCCCAACAACCTTTTTTTATGTTGGGCTAGACCTGGCCCAACCATCTGGGATGGGCTGAAACAGGTTTAACCCATTATTGCATGCTCACTTACTCAGCCCAATGACCATGCTTAATTATTTTTGTCACTACATGCAAAATGCAATAGGTGGGGGTAGAAGAAGAAGAAAATAAAAGAAGCCTTGCTTGGCTGGAAGAGAAGGGTTGTTGGTGGCATTCTTGGTGGTGTTGGGAAGTCCGACGTCTAACTAGTGGTAGCAATGGCGATGGAGGCACTGTGAAGGAAAAGGGGGAAAGCTAGCTGATAGAGGAAAAAAATAGGAGGGAAAAGGTTGATTTTTCCCAACTTTTGCCTCTGATTTCTTCATGCTCAATGCTTGAAATCCATCCCTATTTATAAGGGTGGAAGAGGGACAATTTATCTTTATTGGGAACAAATCTTGGCCTTTAATTCAACTGCAAAGGATCTCAAACATTGGCTCAAAGGTGCAATCATTGACTGAAAAAGTTGGCAGCTAAATGCTGCCTAAGTTGGTCTCTTTAGGGCGACGCCACAATGGCTATAGGGGCAATTGGTTGGCGAGACCTACTTTGAGATAGTACAATGTTACGCCATTAAGGTGGTGTTTTACCCGATTTAGTAGGGAAAAGTAGCATTAAATGCCCCTGAAAAGTAGACACCTGAGCAATCTTTTCAAGTAAAAAGAAAGAGATGATGAATAATAACCACACAACGCGTCGTCTATTTTTTTTTCAAACGACACCATTTTGGCTTTAGGGCTTTTAATTTAGGTATTTGGTCAAAGTTTAATATAGTTCTTTGGCTTTTAATTTCTTTCAATTGTATCCCTAATTGGCTTCGAACTTTTAATTTCATGCAATTTTGCCCTTGTCAAACTTTAACATCAGCCTTGAATTTTAATGCCCTTTTCATTTTGATCCTTAGTTTTGGATTTATGCAAATTGACTTTCAATTGACCATTAAACTTTTAATTTCTTCAATTTCTCCCCTGCCTTCAATCAAATTAAGTCCTCAGAATTAGACGCCCTTTTCAAAAAGATCCTTGGCTGCAAATTTCTTAAATTTAACCCCTAATTAACTCTAAACTTTGACTGTGTAAAAATTAAGTTTGGTCCTCTGAAAGTTCAATCTTCTCAATTAAGTCTAAATTGGGCTCTCAGACTTAATTCTTCACCAATTAAGTCCCTAATAAAATTAACTTCACTTATTTAATGTATAATTAAGTCCTTGCACTTAATTAAATCCTTTAATTTGACCTAAATTAATTTTTAAACATAATTAAAATTTTAATTTGACTCATGATTAAATCAAATTACCTATTAAAAGTCTAATTATATCTTTAAGATTAATTTATATGCAGATTCATCAAATAATAACCTTGCATCCGCATTATCTCTCCAATCATGGGTACAATAGGGTACGATTACGCTCTTAATTACATTTAAAATTGCAGCTTGATTCTTTTATACATTTGAAATCCTCTTCGACCTGCTTTTGTCAAATCGCTAGTCTTCTTGCTATTATTATTTTATTTTTATTTTTTATTTAAAATGGAAAAGGGTAAATTATGGGGGGAATAACCCAAAATTGGGTTATGATAGGGGAAAGGTTAAGGAGATAGTGCAGAACTTGTCACGGGTGACTAGAACAAAGTTTTTCTCTCTCAGTGGCCATGGTGCTAGATGTCGTTATCTTTGGTTTTATAGAGGGTTGCTGGTGGTACTCACGGTGGAGGCCTCTGGTGTTAATCTTGACAGTGGAGAGGTTAAAAGGGTTTGAAAGAGAGGAAATCGTGGGGTGAGGAGGGTGACTGTTCGGTGGCTGATGATAAAAGAGAAGTTGGTTCTAGTTGTTGAGTTGTTGTCATTGTCCTAGTGGTTGACAATGTTGTAAAGAAAGACTAAGGAGTTGTTGATTTTGGGTTGTGTGGCTGGTGGTGGGATCGTTGATGACTGGTAGGCATGGATTTGGTTAAGAGGATATGTGTGTTGTGGATGGTTAGTGTTGTCAGGTTTGAGAGAAGCTGGGGGTTATGGGTTGTTGAAAATGAAGGTTGGCAGTTGGGTTGTTGGTTTTGATTGAAGAAGATGGTGGTTGGGTCAGTGACAAGTCTATAAGTGAGGGGGATGTTACGGGTTGGCAAAGATGATGGAGAGCATGTGTGGGAATCACTTTTTTATTTGTTTTTTTTTTAGTTTCTGGTTCCCCCCTTTTATGTGTGTGTGTGTGTGTAACCATCTATTTATATATGAAAGTAAGTTTGTTATTTTCAATTGCTTCGTCTCCATGCAAACTTGGTGACCAAGTAACCCAAAAACCATTTAGTCCCTCAACTTCTTTCTTTTCACATGTAGTCCCTTTGTAAATTTTTATTTTTCTTATTTTTTTGCATTTTGAATTTTTTAAAAAAATGGCAACATCAACGTTAAGTCAAAAAACCACGTTAACAATTGAACATGTTGAAAGTAGATTTTTTTATTTTAAATTCTTTGGAAAAGACGCTGAAAATGACGCAAATATGTTAAAAACATTTTTTTTTTTTGCTATATTTGGTTTTGTTTTTCAAAATTTTTCAAAAATTATGGTAAAAATTAGGTAGCAACAAGATTCATGACTATATAAGCTTCTTATGATGAATGCAGTCCATGCCATGTGGAAGAATATCCATCTTTGTTATTGAATACTATACACTCAACTCTCCAAAGACTATGTCTCTACAAAAACCAACCCAAACAACTAAAAAAGACTTATAAAGGACTCATAGACCCTAGAGTTTGTCACACAAAATAGAGATGTTGTGAGTAAAGTTCTTTACACAATGCTTCGTCTACCTATATGTTCATGGTAGCCTAGAGTCTGACTTTATCCTTTATTTTTATGATATTAGCACCAAACTTATCTCTTTCTTCAACACAAGCATTCCAATAAAAAAAGAGCATAATAGAGTTTTTTACCATCACTTAACAAGAAGACGAGAGCACCATAGCTTATCTCTAAAGGTTCAATAAAAAAAAATCTCAATATAGAAAGACTCGAGCCCATTGTCACATAAGCCTTAATTAATGGAGTTTATAACTATTTTTTATAGCAAAAGTTATATACTCTCGATGACAGAACTCTCGTCAGCATTAGACATGCAATGAAAAACTATATTCAGGTAAAGAAAGTCACGCTAACCAGATAATGACACACTCTCATTTCCACTCACATGTAGTAGAGTCTCTTTGATGTCATCAATCTTCCACTAAAGCATTTAAAAGTCCGCCGGTGACTGTGTCACATCACTGTACGGAGATCCCGGTTTGAATCCCTCGGTCTTTTCGTCGGTAAAATCATCTGAAAAAAATCCATGTCATCACACTGTTGCACCTTTTCATAATCTGTCGGCAATACGGTCGGTATATACCGACCGTATTACTAACGAAAATGGTCTGTCGGTATATACCGACAACATTAGAGACGGAGTTTTTTTGTCGACAATTTTCGCTGATTTTTTGATAGTGGAGCTCATAACTATTACCCCTTAGACTTAAATTTTGAAGGCCAGACGTGGCTATATATATTCTCACTCATGCCATAAAAGCCAGCCATGCAAGAATATCATTCTAGGTCATAAAAGTCACCCTTGCAAGACCATATTATTCTATGTCA
>Ga0325404_1007698_pt1 | contig 11210 bp, 7 predicted proteins | sample PopdelMetagenome_18_FD_205664 | JGI IMG/M metagenome (GOLD analysis project Ga0325404, IMG submission 205664) | Populus deltoides microbial communities from Bellville, Georgia, United States - Xylem-Control-R1 | ecosystem: Host-associated > Plants > Phyllosphere > Stem > Wood/Secondary xylem...
TGTTTATCACCATACTCTTATAAGGATTATTATTGTCATTCGCAAAACCATGTATGTTGTTAGAATTAGAAGTTGAGTCAACCACCCTTTTTAACATGGTTCCATGAAAAACATATGGTTCTCTGTGTGTAAATTAGCACATATATTTCTTAACGAACTCTTTTTTAAGTGGATACATCATCACAATATTTTTACGGTGGAACTTTATTTTTACACTTCACATATGAACATTTAATTTCACTTACATTAATATTCTTTGGTTTAAAAAGTATAAAATTAATAAAGCCCTCAACCCCTTAAAGATAATCTTGTCTATATAAGCCTTCATATGAATCTTGATACATTCAAGAACGACCACTCATTACCTATGAAACCTATATAGAATAATATTGATTTTATCAATTCCATAAAAATTCAATTTTCCCTAAATTTCCAACTTCACAATAAAAAATGACAAAATGTGATTGGTACCAATAAAAATAACCTATCATTTCTTTAATTATAACACACCTAAGTTATAAAATCAAACTCAGTTTTATCAAATGACAATAAAATTCAATTTTTCCCAAATCTCAAACAAATCCGAGCATAAAAACCATTCATTAATTCAAAAAATTTCTCTAGAGGAAAAAAAAATGTAAAACACTTAAATATACAAGCTAACTACAAATACTATAAAACAATTTCAATAAATTAAACTAAAACATAAATGGGTTACAAAAAATAGATGGGTTTGCATACTTTGTGTATCGAAGCTTCACAAAAAATTCAACGATAAATGCTGACACTATTGATATGGATGTAGATCGACGCTGGTGGGATGGGGTGGCCAAATTTGTTAGAAAATAGGGTGATTGCTAGTGTGTGTGTGTGTGTTTTTTTTTTACAGAAAAAGAAGAATTAAGGAAACTATTGGTTATAACTTATTTACATTTTTTGATGAAAAAATTTTCCAACAATAATTTCATTGGTAAATCATGATGCGTGAACTTTCAGATGAAATTTTTATTGAATTTTTAATTTTTTAACATCACCAGAAACTATCAATAGAGCGTAATCTGTTGTTATTTTTGTTGAAAATTACCGATGAAAATTCTCAATTTCTATTTCCATCAGAAATTAGTGATGAAATATTATTTGTTGAAAATTACCGATGAAAATTCTCAATTTCTATTTCCATCAGAAATTAGTGATGAAATATTATCCATCGGCATTTTCTAGTAGTGAACGGGATATCTTTTTATTCTTCGAACTCATACAACATTTTTTTTTAATTTGGTTGGAATTTTTGTTATAGAGTACACATATAGCTAGGATTATTTTTTACTTTCTCAACGTCTTTTCCGTCAATCATGAAAACTATTTTATCTTACAAGTTCTTATTGTTTAGTTTATGATTCTTTATTTTACCCATAGATGAATTCAATGAATGCATGTATGCGTCCACTTAATACTTGTCTTTATCATGTTAAATTTATATTTTCAAACACATCGAAGTTAAAAAAAATGTGGTCTCATGCATGATTCATGGTTGGATAGAGTCAACGGTCCACATTTATTGTGACGTAGGCATGAAAGCAACATCTTTGTCTTCACATTTCATGTCCCTTGTTTTTCGTCTACATTCAATTCATAGCCTCCTTAGATGCTTCGCTGCCTATTTGCCTATTAATGTTTGCGTCATCACATGGTTGTCGACTGCGACCAGTTTTCTTCGTTTTTATTATTGAAATTAAAATAATTAAAAGTATTATTATAATCCAAAACAGTCACCGAAACGATAAACAAGAAAGTATTTTATGGAAAATATAAAATCATTTAAATTGATGGAAAAAAATATAAACCCTACATTCTTGTTATAAATGACCTGCCGTACTAAGAATCTAACTATTAATTTGTAAACTTCAAGGGAATACACGACTTTGGGTGATGATCTTAAATGAAAACACATGCCTGCTGTGACAGGTTGATTGGATGGATATTAGCTCGGCTCCATACCCAATAGATCCACAAGGACGAGCGCGCTGCACGCCATCGTCTTGACTTTGTTCTTATTTGAAAGAAAGAGGAACCAAAAATATTTATTAATTATTATATACGCATTAACTGCGTGTCTCTGTTTCTGGCGGCAGAAAGGTAATCTAGATATTTTATCCGTTATTTGTTAAAGTATTTATTTATTTATTTATTTTAAAAAATATTATTTTTATATTAATATATTAAAATAATCAAAAAAATTTTAATAAAAATTTAAATTTATTCGTAAACGGACATGGTTCGGCAGTCTAGACCTTCTTGCCCTTAGAGACTGGAGAAGCACATGAACACTCTGAGTCGACAGGGATGGAATCAGCTGCTATAGCTAGCCTTGAACACGTGGCATCATCATGTATATATGACGAATCTTCACAACCCCGAAGTTTCTGGGACTTATTGCTATTAATCAATTAGGTAAGTTTTCTCTTTTCCTCCATCAGACCTGCCTAGGTTGATCGTGGGTTTTTTAATGCCATGCCATGCCATGCCCTAATGATAATCTCTTTGTATATTCTATATTAAAAAATAACATAAATTATATTTTAAAATTTTAATTCATATTTTATATTATTAAGTCGAGAATGTTTTTAACATAGCATATGACCAAACAGTTATAAGTTTAAATCTCATCATTATTATTTATTTGATAAAAATTAAGTACAAGAAAATATATATATGTGCAAGTTTCAAGCTCAAATGACTTTCACTTGAGGAGATGTGTTAGAAAATAATATAAATCATATCTTGAAATCTCACATAATAATTTAAACTATTAAATTAAAATAATTATTTAATATTCTATCTTTTTATTTGCATGAAGTCACGAGCTAAGTACTTTATGATTAACTCGTATACACGCACGCAACAACATTTTCAACAAAACAAATGTAAATAGAATACATCTCCAAGTAGATACTAGAAGAGTTAATCTTTGACTTATTGGAAAAAGATATCAAATCAAAAGAAAATTTATTTACACGTTATAATCAAACAATGCATGCGCGCGACAATGAATTAGGAAGTAATTGACATTAACTTAACATTGGTTGCTGAATTATGAAGATGGAAATCAGCAATGTCAATTTGTGTGATATGATATTTGATTAAAATATTGACAATATTTTATAAAACTATTTTTAGCCCATGAATGGCTTTGTGACGGAAGAAATGGAAGAGGAAAGATATTGAGATGAAAAAAAATGAAGAAATCTAAAATGAGGTGAAAGGAAAGTTATTCTCCCTCTTTTTTGTTTGGAGTAGCTTAAAATGTAAGAAAAGAAAGTAGAGAGGAAGTATATTTTTATTTTATTTGAAACAATTATACATAAAAATGAGGAGGGAAAATTCTTGAAGTATATATAAAATTACTAGTGTGTTAGTGTGTTTGAGAGTGTGGTTACGGTTAATTTTTAAAGTGTTTGTCACTAGGAAATATACAAATAACTTTTATCGAAATAAAATTGTGTTCTCACAATTTTTCCACTCCTTTTCTCCCCAAATTGGAGAGATTAGTTAATGTGAACCGAGAGATTTCTTGGTATTTATTTGTTTTTCATTTTTCTATGTTAAAAAATAGCTAGCATATAATTCAATTGACATCCAATTTTTCATATCATAAAAGATATTGAATTCAAATCTCTTTTTTTTTTGTAAATGAAAATCAAACATTACTATTTTATTTTAGATTATTTATATATATTGGAGTACAAAAGGCCTCGATTTTACTTGAGCCATGTAAAATTTTAAATTATATATAATCGCCAACAACATGGAATTTCCTAATCAAATAGAGAACTAGAAACCCATGTAAGTTGTGATCAAGCAAGGGAGACAAAATTCAAAATATATATAGAGGATAGAATTAGTTTTAACCTATTTCGAAACCCAGATAAATAAATAAGTAATAGATAAAACATGAATATTGTAAAATATGATATGGGATATTTACATTATTATTATTATTAGTATAGAACATCTGTATTTTTTTTAAAATCTAATATAATACACACACACACTTCAATATTATTTACATAATACACTACTACACAAGTATATGCATAGCATCCATTTCTATATTTTGATTAAAATATTCAATTAATAAATATCTAAAACGTGGCAGATAAGGTATAAAAAATAAGAAATATAAGCCGGGAATATCAGCGATCATGGCAAATAACTCCCACTGGCCGGAAACAGAGGAGTGCCTGCAAGGGGGGGAGTTTCCGTTCCGAGCTTTGTTTGGTATGTGTCATCGACTGAACGGTGCATCCTAATTTGGAATGGTAAATCCAAAAATGCTGAGGTCCAAATTCCTAGGAAGCTGTGCTTCTTATTTATATTTCCCTGCCCTTTTTATGGTCTCTTCTTCTGGAGACATGGGCCACGTGGTTGTTAGTGATAGACAGATCATGGGTGCCGTGTGGCTTCCTGTGTTCTCATTGGCTCTACATTTCACTTCTGTTCCTGTCCCGTCAGCACCTCTTGCAATAACGGCTGGTTAATGTGAAATGTTTTTCCTTTTTTTCCATCCAATGGAGATTTTTTCAAAACTGGGAAATCTTTTTCCAAATAAGTACACACTATAACTAATTGCGCAGGTGTGAACTTCAGAAAAAAAAGATTTCACGCAATTTGACAATCTCTCTCTCTTTTCTTTATTAAAAAAATATATTTCATTCCTCTGTTTTTATTTTTAGTTAGCCTTCATTTCATTATTATAATTTGAGGAAAAAAACTCATTTTTATTTAAGTTGGGCAAAAAATAGCAATTTTTTTTTAGAACATTCCATTATTTTAAAGCAAAACTTGTTTAATTCCATAATAATGGAACTAGAGTTAACTAGATAAAAAAAAAATAAAGGATCAAATCTAATAAACAGAGAAGAAAGAGAGAGAACATATATATATATATAAAGAACAACACCCTTTTAGTTTCATAAAAAAGATATTAACGAGAGGAATATATAAATACAAAAAAAAATCAACTTTGAAGCTAGATGTGAGTTATATGCATCGCCTAAAAATAAAAATATATTTATCTATTGGCACATATAGCACATTTATTGAACATACAAAAAAAAAATTGTTAAACACATATATATCTACGCATCTCAAGTTGCACATGTCGGATCTACGCAACCAATATAAACCATGCTTGTTTAATGCAATGCAGTAGTAGTTTTAGTACTTTAAAAAAATAAAACACATTTTATTTTTATTTCTTGTTGTTGATTTTGATGGTCTTATTTCATTATCTTCCTATTAGTCACATTTTATGAAAGTAGAATTTTCAATCATTTAATTTAAACTAGTTATTTACCAAACAAAATTAATTGTTTTTAATAATTTCTTTTCCTCAATTTCTTTTTTTTTTAATGAGATGATAAAGAAAAAAGATTATAGTTAATGTCCCATAGCTATACAGCAAAATTCAAGCATCCATTACCAAAATCCTTTCTTTAGTTACCATGTAAACCTCCTAACATGCATGCAGTCCAAGATTATTAAAAAGGCAAAATTTGTTTCCCTCAAACATAAATCTAAAGAAAAAAAAAGCCAGCCAAGTCTATGCATGCATGCATGCATGCATGTATGTGGTTCCAAAAGTTTTTGTTTACCAAATTCCAAGAATCCGACTCTTAAAGGCATCCTTCCTCGTGAAAGATACGTTAAAATATAGGCAGGTTAGCAGGTCGTGTCTGAAACTCAAACCATTTCTAGAATGTCACAACACAAACTTAACATACTTTTGACTTAATTGTCCACAGCCAGACACGTAAGCCAATTTACCATCATCATCATCATCAATTCTTCCATGTGTCATGCTACGTAGGGCCTCCTTTGTATCCTCCCCAAATTTGTTTTGGGTACAAGTTGAATCATTAAAGTTGTCAAATTCAAATTTAACAATTTCATTGATAAAACATTTTATTCTCATATTAATAATTTCTCATTTTATTGATTAAATTCAGAGCACCCTCCCCCCAAATATATACATAACTACCAATGATTTACCCCTAAAATATTGGAGGGAAAAAAGAGAGGGTAAAACGGTGTTAGAACAGGAGGAATGCCTCATTTTTATTAATCACGGTCCACGAAAATAATAAATATTTATATCTATGATAGAATACTATTAAATTCTATAACAAAAAAGAAAGCATTTAAAGCACCTTGAACAATAATTTAAAAAAAAAAGAAAAAAGAAGCGATACATTGCTGCCTAAAGATTCCGTTAACGGTTAATCTATCACCATCCCCCTCTTCTCTAAACTGCTTTTTTTTTTTTTACCCCTCTCAACAGTTTTCACCACCCACCAAAAACAGCTGAGCATATTTACATCTGTATCCAACAACAGATACTGGGAATTGCCATTGCCAACACTATCCATCCACCATATCTCTGCTATGAGTAGTAGTAGTAGTATTGGTTCACAACCCATCAACCACCGCTCTGATGCTACTTGGCAGCCAATCTACACGGCTACGACTATCAGAATCGGTATCAAGCTCGAGCTGGACAGTAATGGATTCATTGGCACGCGTAGGTAGCCGTAATTTGAGCTGGCGTAAGCTTGGAACCAACACGTTGTCGGTCCATTCTTCTAAGCCTGTTTGGCTTAACCATATCCCACCGACTATTTTTTCCAATGCTTCGTCTTGGATTTCAATCGGCACCTGATTGTTGAAGATTGTCGAAAACTTCTTGGTTATAGAATTGGAGATGTCACGTCTAATGGAGCTGAAATCTGCAGGTTTGAAGACAATGTGATCGTCTACTGAATTGAGTAGCTCTTTAAAGATTGATGAAGTTGCAGAAGTCAACAGTCTGTTATTAAGGACATGTTCATCTTCGTGATCAACTGTAAGATCACTTGAATTGTGCGAGCCATCTGCTTTGTCACCCCCTGCATCAGCAGCTTCATTCAGATCGAATGCTAGTGCTGGTCCCAAGTCCGTCCTTGGCCTTGCTGACCTCTCTTCATCATGAAGCCAGTTGGCTCGGCGCTTTGCTCTTCTCTCAGAAAGGGTTAGCTTTAATTGCCAGCCTCCACTTGCCAACCTCGCAAGCTTCTTTTCATCCAGCGAATTGCTGTTAGATAGGAATTTGGGATTGTCTGGTAAGCGATTTGCAGTCAGAATGAAGATAACATTTCCAAGACTGATTTCACGGCCAAGGGAATCTGCAATACGACCTCTCTCCATGGCCCGCTTAAGGCTCCCTCTAACAAGCATGTCCGCTTCATCAATATCCTCAAGTACGATTACTGAGAATGGGTTCCTTCTAACTGCCTCTGCTATTCGATCAAGCACAGTTTTACCACGGAAACTCAATACAGATTCCCCATCCTCACGCCGTGAACCAAGACAAACCATTATTGGATTGGTCACACAAACAAGCTCTGAAAGAGCTGATGCCATCTTCTGCTTGCCAGCCCTGTCAGGACCCGTGAACAATAGCCAAATGTCACCCTTTGATCCAGTACCCCGACTTTTCCCATGACCCAATTTGCATTGTGTCACTGTAGTAGCCACTGCAGATGCAGCATCTCGTTGCCACCAAACCTTTTCCAGAAGACCCTTGAGGAGCTTCTTGAATGAGTCGGTTTCTAATTTGCTAAGAAGTTTACTGCTCGGCAATTCATGCAAATTGGATAGTGGCTCAGAAGGAACACGGCTTAAAAAGTCCTTGGTGTGCTCTTCATGTTCTTTTTCAGGAGTGGTCTCAACAACCTTCAGTCTACCAAGAACTAGGTCTGTTCTCACAGGGCTTCTAGGCGGAGTGGTTGCCTGTCCAGCTGGTTGGCTGGGCAACAAATTTGGGTTGAGCACAAGGGTTCCACTCAGCTTTTTATTTACGCTTAATTTGGGCTGGAAAGGTTGATGAGGAAGCAGGTTTTGATTATACAAGCTTGTCATTGAGAGAGCTGGTTGGGTAATTCTTTCAGGTCCAAGATTAGGTTGATGATAAGCAGGATGAAGGTGCAAGCATGTATCGTGCCATTTCTTCTGCAACTCCTGTTTCTTTTGCTTCAACATCAGTTCTTGATCCTTAGTCTGCACAATAACAACAAAGACAATATTAGTTTCATTGTTGGACTTTCATTTTTAGCACTTTGATGAGAAAGAAGAATCTTAATCGGGCCAGTGCGAGTTTGTAGTTCGCTTGGAGGTTTGAGCTGAACTTACCACTGTCTGATCAGATGTCTTGACATCACCATCTTGGGACTTTGCATTTCTCAACCATTGTGGCAGTGGAGGCTGAGCTGCTTCAGATTTGATTTCTGAAGATTTCTCAGCCTCCTTGGGTACAAGTTTTGCAAGCTCTTGCTCATAATTCTGCATGCAACTAGGGCAACAACTCATTATTCGAGCAGGATCCAAGTTCTCAGAGAGACGCCTTGGTGGAGGAAGCGTAACAGTTGGAAAACCCTTCAGTGGTGATAAAGATTCAACTGAACTGCTGAGGATTCCACTGGTTCCGAGCCTACAAAGCAACAGGTATGAAAATGAGTTAGCTATAATAGATAGAAGAACTAAGAGCTCAAAGAAATGAATCACCAGCGCATGATTTAATTACAATTATTATCTGGACAAGGAGAATAGAAGAAAAAAAATCCTTCAACGAATTGAAGTTTCTATTCATTAAGCCAAGGGCAATTCAGATGTCAGAATACACCAAAACCTCTACAATTAAGCAACTTTCTGAACTGAAACAAAATCCGAATGGGTGATCAGAACACAGATACAAGGAGTATTTTCGGAAAGTCTAGTTATCAAAGAATCTGTAAATCGGCAATTTCCGATGCCATCAGGCATTGAAGATGTAAAAACATCCCCCAGTTTTCCACTAAACCCTCTGGCTAAAGCATAAGCTAAGCTAATGACAAAAGAAGTATAGTTCCAAAAATAGCAAAAACAACATACATACCGATGAAACGTCCCTGGAAGATGTGCTCTAGCAGCAATGGGTACTGCCTGCAGATCCCAATCATTTTCCATTGAAGGATGATAGACTTGACACCTCAAATATGTCTCACAAGTAGCAGTCCCAATCAACCAAACCTTTCCACCACCACTCCCTTCTCCAAACCTCCCCAAAAGCTTCCTCATCTCCGCCACAGCCGACCGCCCAACATCTGACATAATCTGCTGCTGCTGAACCCCACCAGAACCCGTTAAGCTCACTAGCTGCTCAACAAGCCATTTCAAATCCCCCAGATCAAGAATCACCCCACCACAATCCAAATTTCTTATCCGGGTCTCAATCAATCCCCCTAATTCCACAATCTTTGCCGCTATCTGTGCTTTATCTAGATAACCTTTCTCTAAATGAATCACCTGAACATTCTTTAACGGCCCATCTCCTACTTCTTTATTCTCTATTCTCTTCAAAACCTCCTGCACCACCATCTGTGGCTCCGACTCACCTACCAAAACAGGATTCCTCTTCTTACTCTTCAACAAAATATCAATAACCTTCTTAACCTCCTCGTTTCTTTGCGCACCAGATTGACCGACACTCCCTTGTTGCAATCTTGGGTTCACATACAAATTCCTATTAGTGACAGGAGCAGGAACAGCCACAGCCCCTGGAGCACGAAACCCCAATCCAATCCCAGAATTAGCAGCAGAATTGGAATTCGTAGAAGCATTCAAAGATTGCTCGATTGTTGCCTTAACAGCTGGACTTGAAAAGCTAGCTTCCCTCATAACTCTACTAACGCTTGGATCATCAAGAATCGATATAATCAACTGCTCAAGCTCGACTTTGACTGCTAAAAGTGGTTGTTGCTGCTGTTCAGGGCACCCTCTTCGCTGATGAGCCTGAGCACGCTTTAGCGCAGCCATTAAGGCATTGGAGATTGGAGGGTCAAGGCCAGGACTGAGGTTCTGTGCGGTAGGGAGGCGTTCAAGGGCAACACTAAAACAGAGCTCGAGAGCTCTGCACTGAAGAGGATGTGAAGAATTAGGGTGTGATTTGATGCATGCTTGACGGAGGAAACCAGATGGGGAACCTAATAGTGTAGCCGCAACATGAAGTGGTGTGGTCTGGCCATGGTTACGGCGGCTTGCTTCGGCTATCGAGTGGTTTAGTACACTCGCCGCCTCTGGTGTCAGGGTTTGCTGGATCGTGCTAAGACCAGCTCTCATTTCTTGAACAGAAGAAACAAATCTTTATATCAATATCTCTCAATTGAAATGAGTTCAAAGAGCCTTTCTTTTTTTGGTTTTCAGGAGGTGGGGATGTAATAGTTACAGGACAATAAGAGCGGTTCGGTTCTCTCTCAAAATGGACAAATTTGGCTTATTTTTCAGGTGGAGAAGAAGGGACGATGAAATTATCAAAACAATCAAAGAAAGAAAGAAAGAAAGAAAGAAAGGCTCTCTCTTTCTCTCTCTATTGTTATTTTTTAAAAGAAAAAAAGTTTTCTTCTTTCTCCTCCTTCGACCACTACTTCTTCTTCTTCTCCTTCTCCTATGGGAGTATCTATCTATCTATCTATTAATCTGACCATCTTTTTTCGCTTTCTTTCTTAGTTTCTCCTTTCCATGCTTTGCTTTTTGTTCTCTCTTTTTCTCACACATGAAAGGCTTATATTATAAGAGAATTCAACGCAAAAAGGAAAGATCAGATCCTCTCCTTCACAAGAGCCCTTCTCTCTCTTACTTGCTAACTTTTCTCTATCTCTATCCATCCGATCATGATCATCATCATCATGATTCAATAACCAAAATATCCCCTCTTATAAATATACCCAACAATGTTAAATGGTAAAAATATACATAGAGAGAGTTTAAATAATAATAATAATAATAATAATGGGTCCTAAAGGAATATATTTAAATAATAGAATAATAAATAAACAAAGAAGACCCACCAAGGAAAGGAAAGTAGGAGTGGTAGTAAATTAGTTATAAAGGGGCATGAATTCTTTTTTGTTTTTATCGTGTAAAAGAGAGACAGAGAGAAAGAGAAGGAGGGAATTTCTGAAAAAATGAAAGAGAGAGAGAGAGAGGGGTAGTAGGGACTAGGGCTGTACTATCAGTTTGCAAAGATTTCTGGAAAAAATGCTTTCTGGGCAGAGTTTTCTGCCCCTCCTTTTTAGTGCTTCTGTCATTTTATTTTATTTTTCCTTACTCTTTTTTTATTAGTTTTATTATAATAGTGT
>Ga0325404_1007700_pt1 | contig 11208 bp, 4 predicted proteins | sample PopdelMetagenome_18_FD_205664 | JGI IMG/M metagenome (GOLD analysis project Ga0325404, IMG submission 205664) | Populus deltoides microbial communities from Bellville, Georgia, United States - Xylem-Control-R1 | ecosystem: Host-associated > Plants > Phyllosphere > Stem > Wood/Secondary xylem...
TAAGAATAATGATAACATCCACCAAACACAGCATTGGCTTTGCTGAAACTTGGGTTCAACGGAGCTCATCAGTATGCTTCCCAGAACATGCGTGCTTTCTATGGGCCTCGTCATCGTCATCATCATGAGTTTAGGTTATCAGAAAAATGTCACTGCAGTAAGCAGCCATTCCAGATACTTGCCCTAAAGTTCATGAGTGAACATACGCTATTTATTTTCGATATATACTAGGAAGCTTAAGCACGCAGTAGCCTCGTCATCAATTTTAAAAACCAATTTATACTTGATTCCCAAATATTAAGAGAAAAAAGAAAATTAAAGGAATAGGTAGCTTTCTTATCTGCTATCATTGCTGCTTTTGCCACGCAAAAAACAGAAGAAAATTTCGTTTCTTCATCAGCAATCTTAGCCCCTAGCCAAAGGCCATTAGCCAAATCAGAATTCGGCGCATTAATTAGCCATAAAGCTTCACGATGCCTAGTTCAGAACCTGCTCTTGTGGGAATTAATAATAGAAGGAAAACAAGTAGGCATCTAACATCTGGCACAGCCACGGTCATATCGATTAATTGCCACCAGGATCACTTTCAGCACAGCTCCATTTCATAATCGAAGTGGTTTGTAAGTTTCTGGAATTAGACGGGATTTAATTTGATTTGGGTGGAATAGGAATGAAAAGAGATGAATATAAATTAAGATGTTTAATTATAAAAAATAAAATATTTATTAAATTATATTTTATGAAATTATTTATTTAAATTAATAAAAAATAAATTTACATAAAAAAATCATGATTTCAAAAATAAATATAAATAAAACTGATTGAATAAACCCATACTCTAAACAAAATTATTATGTAAGGCCGAATGTATAAAAAATAATATTTAAAAACTAATATTTCTATTTAAAAAAATAAAATTCATTTATATAAAATAGAAGGAGAAATTATAGATGAATTAGAATAATATCTTGAAAAAAAACACAAACAAAACAATTTTATTGTTAAAAAAAAACTATATTCTAAAAAGATATGCAAAACTCGTGAACTAGGTCATGAGATTGAGATAAACCTGTAGAAAAAAATTAAAGAAAATTACAAAACTAATATTTAAAAAAAATTAATGTAGAATAATAAGAATGCACGAAGCCAAATCCCTTAAAAATCAAAAGACAAAAGATGAAACATGGAAAAAAATCAATCACAAAATGATCTAAAAAAATAAGGGTGAAAATAAAAAATAATGATCAAAGGGCAAACAAAAATGTTCAATTGGAGGGTTAAATTAAATTGAGAAATAGCTTTAACAAAATAAAAAAATAAAAAAATGAGGTTCAAATTAAAAAAAATAAAACAACAAAAACTTTGATTGAATGATGAAATTGAAAGTCAGAAAAACTTTAACAAAAGAGCCAAGAGAAAAAATTAAAAATCAAGATAATAAGGACAGAAATTATAAAAAAAATATGAGAAATTTTAATTGAATGACTAAATTGAAACAAAAAAAAAACTCTTATAAAAGGAAAATAATGAAATAAGAAATTAAAATAATGAGCACTGAAATTAAAAAACCAAAAAAAAAAAGAACAACCGTGCATTTTACCTGGCAGGTGAGAGAAAAGAAGAAGAAAAAAAAGGATAACCGGCGATAATTCAACCACCATACGTTGTCACGTGTCACACCATGTGAAAGAACACCATGTGAAAGAAAGCACCATGATGTATCCAAAGAGACGGCGTAAAGTCAACTTTGGCCACCGGGTGACGTTACATACACCACCTGAAAAGCGCAAATATCACCTATCTGATAGGTCCTCCTAAGTAGACCCCAATAACTTTTTAATTAAAAAGTCAAAGTAAAAATAGTAAAACACCTCCCATGACCCTAACAATTACCCTAAAAAGTAGTGTGGAAGTAAAAAAATAATCCCATACAAACCTTATTTTTTTGTCTTTTTCAAAGCTAAAAAGGTACTTCAATTGCACATAAATTATGGAAAAAAAAAACAAAAATATCCTTATCCAACAACCCAATAATTTTTTGATCATGAAAGTAAAGAAATATTTTTATTATTTAAAAGTTTATGAAAAGTAAAAAAAATCATTGATCAATAGCTTTAAATTTTGTTGACTCTAAGAGTTAAATAATATTTTTACCATGCTAAAAAAAAACACTCCCAAACAATCTTTTAATAATAAATAGTTTAGTAAAAAAAAAATTTCAAAACACCCTAATCTCAAGGTTTTTTTTTTCTTCATTCAAAAATAAATAAATAATTTCACTATAATAATCTACAATAAACTATATCTACTACGACATTGAAAAACTCCACGCATTATAATGCTTTGGTTAATAGACATGTACGCGCGCACAAGGAAACTTAAATCCAAATTGTGAGAGGAAATGGCGATTGATCTAAGGCTCATTGGCTTCTTGTTTTTTTTTTTTGTTTACTCCTTAGTTTGATTGGGCGTGGCTGTTGATTTCACCAACAGAGCAATTATGTTATTCGGAATTGGATTGGATCGGGTCTGCCTCTTCTGGACCAGGGCCTGTTTGGAGTCGGTCCATTTTAAAGAACTAAATAAGCTTGTTTTTTTTATTAAAACAAAACGATTTTTTTCTTTTAGCTTTAAGGTCACTCTCATTGACTGATTCCCCGCACAAAGATCCAAAACCATGAGCACTACAGACCAAATGCCTTAAGGTCTGGAATTGAAGATGAGAAAGCTTGATAATCAAGAAATCCTAAAAAAACTTAGTCAAATGCAAGTTCAGGAACGTTAAGCATTCAACCTAATGGCATGGCCAGCTAATAAAAGCTGGAAAAGCAAATCTGTTGCATAGATTTGCTTTTTCAGAATAAAAATCAAAACTAGAAGAGTTGCAATGATGCATTCTTAATATATTTTTTTTTTCCCAGCATCATCAGTGACCTCAGGGGTGGGAATGAACTTCTACTAATAAGGAAGTTTCTGGGTTGGCTCTATAACAATACATATTAATAAACAACTCTCCAAAACACCAGATAAATAACCCATTGATGATACTGGCTACCAAACCAAACAGCTAGCTAGCATAACTTTGAAACAAACATCACAATGATTTACTTCTTTCAGATAGACAGGGGATAGATTACCAGACACGACCCATAAAGCTTCTCATTCCTAGGAAATTTGCATGCGCACACGGTACGTGCAAGTAATAATCTAATTTCACGAAACCTCGCACCATGCACATTTCTTTTATGAGCAGCAGGAGAACATTCGTGATATGTTCCTGTTTCAGATACAAGCCAACTTCTTTTCAGTTTTTCGTAGGATAATTTATTCGAAACCTGGTTCATCTATCAGTAAACTTTCATTCTGAACTAGTAACGAAATGCACAACGCTAATAATAAATTCTATATCAAAACTTGGGGGAAGAATGAGAAAAAATGCTATCTGGAAACAAAGGGGCAAATCTGTGAGAAGAGAGCGATTCATTACCTTCATATTAAAATCAATATTATTGGAAAAGCCATTAATACGGGAAAACAAGAAAAAGAAATTCCAACATGTGGCTTTCAGTGCAATCATCCTCGTGTTTAAACAACATCAAAACGTACAGGTTACAGGAAACAAGAATTCAATAACATGAAATACTAAAAAAACAGGAATAGTATCAGCTAACAGATCGTTTAGAAAGAGTCATTAGCTAGTTCAATGATAAAAGAATGCGTGGCATTTCATTTTAACACACCATATAAAGAAGTGCACAAGTAATTATCAGCTTCCGACATGGAAAATTCATTAACAAAAAATACAGCCACTACTCAGTAAATACCAAAGTTTCTATAGCAGGAAAACGACATTGCAAAAAACTAAATGTAAATTAAGAGCAGCAGCTGCAATGTCAGACCTGTCCCAGAAAAAATTTTCAGCAACACATTAAATTTGCAGCAGTAGAATCACCCCAACTTCTATCCATTTCAAAGCTCGAATTCTTCATCCCTCAAAGCCAACTCTGCAGCTTCCTCATCCTCCTCGTCAAGAACAAAGTACTCATTCTTCTCCACGGGCCTAAACATATAAAACATCACCATATAAAACATCAAACTAGCAGTCTCCTCGGCAGCATTACTCACCCACTGATACTTATAAGCTGCAATCGTCTTCAATGCAAACACCACAATTCTCGTGAAATACAAGTACCCAATAACCACAATATAAAACTGCCTAAACAACTGCAATTTCGCCAAATTCCTAGCAGCCTTCCCATCTGTCTTGGAAGTCTCTCTCAACGATCTGATCGACCACACAATGGGGAAAATAATTGCGCAACAACAAATAATATCAACCAACAAAAACACCTGATTCCAAGTCACCCAATCCTTAATAAAGGGCCCAGTTTCACCAATCACAACCGAAGCTATATTAGCCAAAACCTGGAGTGGAATCACAACCATTAGCACCTTCTTCTCTTTCTCTTGCAAAAAGGGTTTCAGAAACGACCAACCAGTCCCAATCAAAACAATAACGGTAAACAACAAAACCACACGAATAAACTGGAAAATATAAAACAACACATCCCAACCGTGTGGAGTCCCTGTAACCTTCACATAATGCTTATCCTCGGCGGCACAGATCAAATTAAGAGCCTTCATAAGTAACAACCCCCCCATTAGCAAATGGATCCGGTGGACAGATCTTTTATTACTATACAGAACATAAATCCATAGCCCTAAAAATCCAGCATAAGCGATGAAATAAAGAGAATATAACCAAGGCAATTGCGTTAACCCTGCAGAAAGATAATCTCTAGACCCGTCGCGATCTAAATTATAAATCTCGGTCTTGACAGACATGGAAACGCGCGTTTCCGGCGCGCAATTGGCGAAGAAGAGTGAGTATTCATTTGGAGCAGTGACCGGATAAGATTGACTGAAAGACGAGAGAGGAGGCGGTGAGAGGTCGCGGAAAGTGAAGAGAGAGAGAATGTATTGGGATTCGAGAACGCAGAAGTTAGGGTTTTGCTGGATCTCGAGGAGGACCTGAAGGCGAGATTCTTCGGAGAGAAGGAAAAAGCCGAGGCGTGAAGAGACTGGATTTCCAACGTTGAGAGAAGAGGCAACGGAGACGGAGTTGACGGAGATTGTAACGTGTCCAGTTGGTGTGAATCCGAATTTTTCGAAGAGGATCATGGCTCGCGCGTCGTTTGTGATTGTTAGATTTTTTATCTCGGCGGTGGAAAGGGAGATGAGGAGAACGATGACGAGGAGGCGGAGGAAGAGGTGCGGTGGTTTAGTCATTTTTTAGGTGGCTGTCGTTGCGGTAGTGGCAGTGGATCTGTGGGGGGTGGAGGGGGATGAGAGACTTGAGAGTTTACTTCAGAACGTGGATTCAATGCTAAATAGTGGTTGTAGTCGATACAGTCGAGTCTTGCCGGTCAAGAGGGTGCCTTTATGCGACGTCGTTTTATGAAGCGTTGACGTGGTTTATGCTGAAAGTCATTTTGTTAATTGGTTCGCTCGGAAGCCTAAATTGACAGTCATGCCCACTTTCAACAGCTCTTCCATTTTCTATTTCTGGAAAGGCCCATTTCATTGGACTAGGAAATTTACATACGTGCATTGGTATTTTTGTAATTTCATCGATTTTTAAGGATTAAAAAAAGTTAGATATTGACCAATTTTGCAATTAGGTCCCTATACGTTTTCATAATTGCATTTTGATACTCACACTTCATTATCATCACGGTAATTTTTTTTCCTGGTCTTGGCCTTTGTCTTGGTCCCTTCAGGTCATGGATATTTTTAAATGAAGAAAGACCTTTTAATATGAAATACGTTGAAGAAAACACGTGTTAACCTACAGCTTTTTTCTTATTGTTTAATTTAGTTTTTTTACGAGGGTTTATTCTTTTCATGCTTTGTTTCAATTACTTTTGAGATCCAGACCGGCCTAAACCCTAACTTTTCTGGGTTATGAATCATCCCATCAGGTTAAGCATTTTAAGTATTAAATGGTATATTTTGATTTTAAATTTTTAAATTTTTTTTTCTTTAAAATTTGATTCTCGTTCACTTGATTTTTATTTTTATTTTGAATTTTTTTTGTGAATTTGTGGACTTATAAATTTTCAATCTAGCCCTTATATTTTAGGTTTCAGCACTAATGTTTTGGTTTAAAATTTTTATTCCTAGCACCTTTATCAAATTTTAATTTATTTTTTTATTTCATTATTGGACCTTTAATTTTGATTTTTCTCAATTTCATTACCTGGGTTTGCTGATATTTTTTCTTAATTTTTTTTTGTTCATTGATTTTTTTTCTGGTTTTATCTTTCATCATTTGAATTTTTAGGGATTGACGGTTGTTATTTTTTTTTCCATTTTTTTCTATGATATAGAGCCGTTCTTTTTTGTTCTTTTTTTAAAATATACATACAATACCTAGTCATCGCTTTTTTACAATTAAAAAAAAAATCGAGTCAACCCGCAGCATAGTGCATAAGGTTTCAAGTTATACTCTATACTAAAAAGCATCAACCTTTCACTGTGCGAATCCACACTGAAAGGGTGATTTTACCTTTTGGTGGGTAAAGTAACATGCCCTCGGGTTTATGGGTACGATGATATTTTTTATGGGATATATTTGTCATTAATTTAAAGGAAATGGCTAGATAGTAATTCTGTGTTTTCTTTAACAATGTGATTACTTTGTTGCCCTTGGAAGACAAAAAAAAAATCATTTGGGTCAAGAGGCTTTTAAGTTTTTGATTTTATTTTTTAACAATTAAGTTACTTTATTACCCTTGAAAATTAAAACAAATTGTCTTTGATTTAGGGGCTCTTTTATGATTTACATGTGGTCATTTGATAGTTATTGAGTGTCATTGAGGGCAATAGGATAATTTGGTAAAAATAAAAAAGAAAAAGAATTAGATGAATAGTGTCAGCCGCCTTCAGACGACGCAAATGGCGTCATCTAGTGGCCAAAACTATAGTTTCAGGGTAGCTTCTAAAACGTCTTGGTGTCCCTTTCATGGATCAGCGACACGTGGTACTATGGTGGCTAGTATGGCACGTGTGGTCTTTTGTTTTATTTTTTTCCTCTCTCTTACTTTATTTTCGTGCTAGAATTAAAAAGAAATCAAATTATCTCCTAAAGTTTGTTGTACTTAGTATTTCATCTTTGTTCTCTTTATTATAATTTTTAAAATTTAGAATACTTTATGAAATTAAGAGGTTTTCTCAATTTCACCATGTTATCTTTGTTACAATTTTTTTAGTTTAGAATAATTTATTAAATTAAGAATTATTTTCAATTCCACCCGTAATTAACATTTTTATCTATCAAATTTGGTTCTTATTCTTTTAATTACTATTTTTTTTTATTTTAGTTAGTTTTTGCAATTGTTTTTTTTTGTAATTTCATCATTCTTTAGTTTTTTTCCTGCCGGTCTAAATTTTTTTTTATTGTTCTATTTTTTTGACATTGCAAGATATTTTTAGATTTATTTTTTTATTATTATTTCATTATCCAACATTTAATTAGCTAAGTGTTTATCTTCTCAGATGAGTCTGAGTATAAATTTAATGGTTTGCGGGTTTAAGAGATTAACCTTACGAAGTTGACACGTGTTTCTTTGGGTTTTTTTTTCGAGCCTTGTTTTCCCATCCTCTAACATTTTTTTATTTTTTAATTTACTTTCTATGGTATTTTTTAGTCATTTTAAAAATAACACAGGTTGCCTTGGGTTTTTTTTTTCTTTGTTGAATTTAGCTTTTCTAATGAAATATTGTTTTTAAATTGAATTAAATTGATTAATTACATCCTTAAATTAGGTGTTGAGCTCATGAGTTAAGCCCAGATCAAGAATTTAACGGATTATAAATTTAAAAGTTTAACCCATGTTTATAAGGTTCATTTAGGCTTGCTTGATTTCTTTTTAAGCTCTTTTGTTCTTTTTCATATTCCATCCTATAACATTTTTTTTATTCTCTTTTTATACGATTTATTTTTCTTTTTAAAATAATAAGGGTTATTTTGAGGGCTTGCTTTCTCGCATTTTGAGGCCTTGCTTTAAAATAATACGAGTTTAACCCAAATATTTTTCTTTTTTTCTTTTCATATTCCATCCTATATCTTTCTTTGTTGCTTCACTTTTGCTTTAAGATATATAGAACTGGCATTGCTTTCTCGCATGCTTGCGCTACTGTTCTTCATGTTTATTTATAGTCCTATTATTCTTAATTTATTTTTCATCTTTATTCTCCATACTTCTCCACTCGCAACCGCTGTTTCTTTTTCTTGCCAACACGTAATCTATTTTTTATGATTGGATTTGCTGTTCTAGGCTGGCCATGATATTACTGGCCTTTTCTTTCTCCAATTACTTTCTTTTAATTATCATCGAGACTCATTTATGGGCTTGAATGCAGGAATAGTGAGCTCCAGGTCATGTCTTTTCGGTTCGCCTTCACAAAGGGTTATGAGTGTTTTTTTATGGTCTTTGAGAGGCCTTTCTCAAGCCTTCTGCTGCTGCTTCATCTATCAAGCCTTCTGCTGCATCGTAGCTAAAAATATACCAAGGTATTAATTTAACAACCATTGTTGCTGTCTTTTGAAGTTAGATCTTCCTACAGGAACCCTAGCTGCTAGGTCCTTAAATTTGTTTTTGATTTTGGCTTTCCTGTTGTCTATTTTTGTTAAAATGCTAAAAACATGCTTATCCCCAGGCCATGTCTTTTTTTCTACTAATACTTGTTCTAATTACCATAAAAAATAATAAAAATAAGTTTTGAAGACGAAATTGCTAGCAACATTCGAGTCCGTTTGCTAGTCCATCTTACTATAAATAGTGGGCCTTGTCCATGATCGCAACCCCTTGTCCCCACCTAAACTCTTAATTTTCCTTTAATTTTCAGTCTTCCTCGTTTTTTTCCAGCGACTTTGAGTCCGTCTGCCATGTAAAATTAATTTTGACAATGACTTTCTCAAATTAAGGAAAAGCTGTCATCATTCAAGATTCATGAAATAAAACTATCTTGTCTTTCATCGGACAGTTATGATCATGTTAGAAGTTGTCAAATTTCTTAAAAGAGTTTAGTGGTGAGAATTCGTTGGACTGTAATATTTTACATGGAATAAATTTTATAATATTTGGCTGGTAACAATTTAAAAATATAATAATAGTAAAATAAAAAAGATTAATATCTTACTGGCGGTAACCATTTTAATAGTGAATATAATTAGGCTGAAGATGATGACGATAATAACAATACCGATAAATAATTAAAGATAATGATAATAATAATTACGGTGAAATAATAATAGTAACAATGATAATTGAAATAGTTGGATAAAATTTATAAAAAATAACAATTTAAAAATATAATAATATTAAAATAAGAAGGATTAATGTCTTGCTGGCGGTAACGATTTTGATAGTAAATATGATTGAGGCGAAAATGATAATTATAATAACAATAATAAATAAAAATGATGATAACAATAATTATAATTGAATGATGGTGATAATTGAAGTAGTTAGAAGAAATTTATTATTAATAATAAATATTTCTTGAACTTTATAAATAAGTTTATAATTTAACTTGGTAAAATATTGTATGTTAGCTATTTTTTAATAAATAATACATGGAAAATCATGAAAAATACCCCCTTTTTTTTGGTTAAGGTATTGTATGCGTAACACACATCTCTTTTGTTGATTTTTTTAAAGCTTGGACACTACTTTTTATATATAGAAAAAAAATTAACAAAATTTATGCTAATATACATAATGGCATGGGTAGTAATATTATTCAAATCTTGAGTTATTTATTGGAGTTCAAGGCACAAGCTAAGAGGATAAAGATGAACGTGACAGATATTCTTAACAAATTTTATACGAATCAACACGTATGAGAACTGTACCCTTTTGAATTTCGGCTGTGTGAAGCAGAGGGGCTTGGCTGTGAAGGTGATGGCGTGTTTTGTGTTAAAAACAAGGAGGATTAAGGGTATGTTTGTCATAATCTTTAAATCTTGGTTTAAGTGAGTCTTTAACTTTTAACTTGAACGTTTGTTTGGTTAACAATAAATCTTAAATTAAATAAAAAGTTTTTTATAAAATTGAGTCAAAATTTTGCTTTTACAAAACAAATCTTGACATGTGAGTTTTAATGCATACCATATTAAAAAAAAATTATTTAAAGTCAAAAGTTTATTTCAAAATAGGCTCTTTATTTAATGAAAAACACTCTCTTGAAAAATGAAAAAAAAAAAGATTATTTCAAGTCAATTTGTTACCAATCACAAATTATTTATGAAAAGCAACTTTAAATTATGAATTAATTAGTTTTTAATATAAATCATAGCAAATGGTCTGTTTATTTTATGAAAAATACTCTATTGAAAAATGAATTACTTTTTATTGCTGATATGTATTAATAAAAATATTTTGTTGCAAAATAAAATATTTTTTATCGGTGACTTTTGAACGAAGAGGAAAATTATAGTATTAATTACGAAAGCGATAATAATGATACCTTTAATGATAATAACATTGAAAGATGATGTTATTGCGACATTAATGATGGTGACAATGTGAGAAAATGATGGTTGTAATTGTGATTATTTTGGAATAATAACGAGTTTTTATGGTGATCGTAATAGTGAAAATGGTGATGAAGTGGTGGTTACATAAAATAATCAAGTGGTGTTGATATCTTGGTGATAATTATTGTGGTGGTGATGGAGATGATTAATTTGTTTGGGAACATCATGTAAATCGTGTTTTTTTTTTAAAATTGTATATTTAAATTGTTTTGATGTGTTGATATTAATTTTTTTAAAATAAAAAATATTATTTTAATATATTTTTAAATAAAAAATATTAATTTAAAAAAAATACCTGAAATTAAAAGGTTATGTTGGGAAAGCAATAAAATAAATATAAGATGATAATTATAATTGCATCTATGGTGGTGGCTGACATGTAGCTATGGCGGGTTGGTAATAAAACGGCAGCTATATTTCCTAAAGTAAACACTATCCTCAAACATTGATATCCGTATTAGTTGTCGGAAGGCTGCAAAAACAATAAGGTGTCATGTATTCAATTTCCTTGGGTTATTATTTCAAATTTTAATTTGTCTAAAATTAATACTTTCTCTTAACGGAAGCATAAATTGCTTTTTCAAGATATCTAATGTATGTACAAA
>Ga0325404_1007701_pt1 | contig 11206 bp, 3 predicted proteins | sample PopdelMetagenome_18_FD_205664 | JGI IMG/M metagenome (GOLD analysis project Ga0325404, IMG submission 205664) | Populus deltoides microbial communities from Bellville, Georgia, United States - Xylem-Control-R1 | ecosystem: Host-associated > Plants > Phyllosphere > Stem > Wood/Secondary xylem...
AACAAAAAAACTAATAGTAGAAAACTAAAACGATTTCCACTGTAGTTAGTATTGTTATCACATTCACAAAACTGGACCTTCCATGTATTTTTTAGTAATTTACCTTGGTCCTTAAAGTTTAATTTTTTGTATTTAATGTCAATTAAAAACCACTTGCTTTAGATTTTTTAGTTAAGGGTAAAATTACAAGAAAAAAAACTATGATAAAAAGACAGCAAACACGAGTAACATGCCATAGATTTCAAGAAAAATATATTTGGGTACTTAAACTTTCAAAATAATATGAATTATATAATTTAAGTTCCTTTAAACTTTTTTTAAAAAATCAATTTTTATACAAAAATTTATTTGTATAAAAACTCTTTCTGCTAGATGAAATGATAAAGGAATACTCTGAAACACATTTACAAAAGTTTCGTATCGGAATCCATAAAGAAACGATCATATTGATCAAGATACGCAACTCAGATTATATAGATATGATTTTGCACTTCTCGATAAATATAATTTATTTCGTTATTTTAAATGGTTATTCTTTTTTAGTTAATAAAAAATGGTAGCGGTGAGATTGAACTAATGGTTGAAATAAATGAATTATATTGTAAATAGATTACTATTTGTAAAATATTTTACGGAATTTTATGAATTGAAACTAAGTTTGAAGGTTGATTATAAAATATTATTCATTAATTAGTTTTCTAGTAAAATATTTTACGAGAAACAAATATAGAAAAATATTTTCTTGAAAGAAACATGAAAAAATCTAAAAAATATTTGTATGTAAAATGTTTCACGCAAAATAAATAGACTCCAAAATTAAAAAAAAAACAAAAACAAAAACAAAAGAGCATGTATACGTTTTTCTAGTTAAAAAAACATGATTTTAAAAGAAGTTCCTGTAATATTAATACATTATTTTATTATATTTAAAATTAATTTAAACTTTTACCCACGGCATAGCAAGGAAATCAAACTAGTCTCTTATAAAAGCTAAATAGTGTTGAAAAAAACGTAAATTTAAAGAGAGATGAAATATATCATTGAGAAGTTAATAGTCAATCTTCATCTAACATGCATCGAAATAATGACTTATTTCATAATTTTAATTGTATAATAATTCTCAGTAATATAAACCATTCAACATTTTCAAAGTATAATTCTCATGAGATTTTTTTTATTGTAAAACATTTTATTTTGTTTATTATTATTCTTTGGACGACAAGAACAAGAGGAAGACTAATCCAAGATCCCACTCCTTTTCACAAGTAATATATTTGAATTTTGCATATCTGCTTGTATCAATTTATTTATTCCTGAATCACCCAAAATTTACTATGTGCGTTATAGATATTTACTAGTCTTTTATTCACGTTGTGTTTTAGATATGATTTGAAATTAATTTTTAATGAAAAAAAATTATGTATGTGTTTTCATTTATCATAATTCTTTTAATTGAGAATGGATAAATAAGATATTATGAGGATTTTATTATGATAACAATAAATAATGATTAGAGGGATTGTTTTGAAAAAAAATTAAAAAAAAATGGATCGAGTTAGTACAAAGAAGGGTATTAAAAATGTTAGAGGAAGTTTAGGAAAATAACCAAATAATAAATTAAAGGAATTGTGGGGTAAATTTTTCAAATTTTAAAAACATCTCTCTTTTACTTCTTCCAAGGCCGGCGGCAACACATGAAAAGAAAATGGGGAGAGCATGAAAAATTTCAAAAGAATTCTTATATAAATGCTTAGGAAAAGAGAGATTGAGGGTTAAGTTGGGTTTAGGGAAGGATTATACAAAAGAAAACACTAAGATTAGGGAGGATTTGTAGAGAGATAGAGGAGAGAGAGATTGTTCAGAGAAGAAAGTGAATAAAAAAGGAGAAAAAGAAGGAGATTCGGAGAAAACATAAATTGATTAGTGTTCGAAACTTAAATTATAATTCGATAGGATGTTTAGAATGTGTTTATATTAATTTAAATAAAAATTTCTTGATTTTCATTATAATTCTTGCAAAAATGAATTAGGGTTCTAGATTAAAATTTAAGAAAAATATAAATTATTTAAAATCGAGTTTTTAGGATCATTATAGAAAGTAGAATTAATAAATTTATGATGAATTAATAAAGAAATTGGGGGATTGTTGAGACCCTAAGTGGCCGGCAATGTGTAGTGTAATGAATATTAGTTTTTTTATATAGTTTTTATAAATCGTGTTGTAATTGGGTTATAAATTTGATGAGTAAACTCGCTAAACCTGTGAATTAGATAACTCGAGTCAACATTTCAAAACTACAAACCGGATAATGGATTCCATATGGATTAATAACTTTTTTTTTTGCTAAACTATTGTTTATTTAACTATATGATAACAAAAATAGCTGATTGCAAGATTGAGAGTCAAACCAATACTGAATTTTTTTTTAAGACTATAATAACCTTCTAGAAAGCAAAACAAACCAAATTATGGAACTCAATTATCAATTAGTCCAATATCGAATGATGAAATAAAAAAATAAAATTAAAAAAGAAGTTAAACTCGTCAACAGACCCATGAACTTTCTAAAATTTAATAACATGTATTTTCAAAAAAAATATTTTTTTAACTGTATGATAAAAAAAAAAATAGACAATTACATAATTGTGTTCAATTATAAAAAAAAGGTACCTTGTCAAACCCATAAATCAGGGCAATCTGAGTTATCTTGTTAAACTCATAAACCGAATCACTAACTCCACAAAATTTAATAACCTAGTTTTTTAAATCATTTTCTATTTAACTAAGTTTTTTTTTAAATAAACTATACAACGATGCTGATATATTTTTCTGATATCAACCCGATGCTATTGTATTTTTTTGATATTGCGATAACTATATAAAAGACAAATTAAAACAAATTATTAATTCTAAATCCCTATAAACACATTATATAATAACTAAATTAAAAAAAAATCTATCACCAAATGAAAAAACGGGGTTAAAATATAAAAGAAAAAAAGTAACATTGTGAATGATTATTGTAATGGTAATCTACAATGTTAATGGGCGTGGAGAAATAATATTTTTTTTATACTTTTTAGCTTTATATTTAATCTATTTTTTTATATATAGTAAAATAATATCGTGGATGAACTTTCTTATTTAAAATTAAATTAACTTGTATTTAGTTTGAATCTATCCATTCCGTGTTGAAACTAACAACGTATGAGAATTTTATTTTTTTATGGTAAAATATATATATATATATATATATATATATATATATATATATATATATATATAAAGAGAGTAAACACAGCACTTCGGCCTGTGCAATCTTTGAAACGACCGGCTTGACTGGTGGTCTAAGACTCCGGCGAACAACATCCTAAGACAAGTCATTGTCATAGCCCCAGGCAAGGTGGCCCAGAACCTCTTTCTCTGGTAAGTGTTGGGCTTTTTGATTAAAAAGAAAAAAGATTCGTGTTCAGTAGGTTGGTATGGCCTCATATGCTCCATAATATGATCTTGATATTAATAATTGAAAATTAGTCACTGCTTTCACTTTAAAAAAATAAACTACAAAGAAAAAAGGATAGAGAAATAAGAAGGTTGGTCGAGCTACTTGAAGTTTCTAATAAAACATTGGATGCTAATTTTTATGATCATCTATGAACTCTAAATCGAAAGAATTGACTTCGTAATTAATTAATATATAATAGGATTGAATTCATCTATTTCAGGGTTTTTTAAATTTATTTAAGACATCACTAAATTAAAAAAATTTTAAAATACTAAAAAATTAATTTGAAGTAGAAATTGTTTTTTTATGAAAAGCTGGTTCAGATTTAGAGAGTATTTGACAGTGTGATTGCGGTTGTTTTTCAAATAACTTTTCATGCCGAAATGCATGTCAATGATGTTTTTTTTATTTTTTAAAAATAATTTTTGACATCAGCACATTAAAACGATTTAAAATATACAAAACATATTAAATTTTAGTAAAAAAAATTGAATTTTTTAGGAACGCGATTTGCACGGCGTTCCCAAACGTATTCTTAATCTCAAACACCCTTGTCATCTTGTTGATCAAAGATATATTATTTTTTTAAAAAATTAATTTTTTATATATTTTTAATTATTTTAATGTATTAATATAAAAAAATATCATTTAGATTCATTTCCAAATAAAAAATACTTTAATAAATAACTACTATTATATCACCAAACAATTGCTACAGTGAAAATGGGAGCATTTTCCCAGACCTCACAAGATGTCTCTTTTATTTTTCATTTTTCGCGCACGAGAAAACCATTGAAGTAGGTGCTGACTTGAGGTTACACTTTAACTACTTGTTAAATAAAAATACCTGTGTACCGAAATGTAATTTGGTGATTTATTTTCACTTTGTATTTTTTTAATGAATTTTAATTTAATATAATTTTTTATATTAAATTCGATCCATTATTTGCACTTTGTATTTTTTTCAATTCATTAAAAAAGTCCTTTTGTTATCAACCCAGGCAGTTAGGTATATTTATTTTCAATTTGATTCAATCGAATATAATTTTTCATAATTAAATACTTATCTCAATTAATCAATTACTTTTCTTCATTACATGATTTACTATTATCAACTTTCGTTACAATTCTGCTAATACATCACCCATCTAACCCTTTTTATTGAGTTTTTCTTGGATAAACTGTATTTAATTGACTAAAATCAATTAATCAAGTATACAAGTATTCAATTAATCAAATTAATAAAAAAAGATTTTTTTTTAAAGAATTAAAGAAAACAAAGGGTGTATATAATGGCTTCAATCAAGGAAATTCAATAAAAATACCAATTAAATTAAAAATAAACTAAAAACCATACTATACACATCGACACATATCACTATTCATCAAAAAGTGTAATTACTTTTTTTTCACTCCAACAAAAAACATGTTAACTTGCTTTAAGGGGTAATTTGATTTTTTTCATAGAAGATATTAGTTATTATGCAATTTTTTGGTGCTAGTTTGGTCCTTTTGTCTTTTAATAGTACAATATTAAAACTATATTACTCATTAAAAAAAACATAATTAAAGGTTGATCATGGTTAATTTGGTATTTTTATATTTTTTTTGGGAATAATGTTAAGACTTTCACATCCTTAAAAGCAAAAAAAAAAAAAAAAAATTGCAACTAGAGATATTTGTATATTTTTAGGTTGTTTTTTCAATTAAAAGGGTGATTGGGGTTGATTTGGTATTTTATATTTTAAAAAAACAATATAGAGACTTTAATACCCTTAGAAGAAAAAAAAATTAAAACTTGCAATCATGGGTATTTGTGTATTTTCAAGTTATTTATTTTTTGTAATTAATAGGTTGGATTGAGGGCAACTTGATCTTCTAATATTTTAAATATTAATTAAAAAAAGTTGCTAACACTTGCAACGAGTATTTGGTGTTGTCTCATGTCCAAACACCGCCTTTCCAAATCGACGTTGGAAGTGGCTCATTGTGTTCTTTCCAACTATGTTCGGCATGCGACCAACAGAGAAGTGATTAGGCTCCAATGAAATATTTTTTATCTTCCCTCTTTTCTTTTTATTCTCCTTGCCAAAAAATGAACATGTCATTTTATTTATTTTTGTATCTAATTTGGTTTTCATTCTTTTTATTGTTATTTATTTTGTTTTTAATATTTTTTTATTGTTTTTTATCTTCAATTTCATCCTCATCATTTGATTTTATTTAGTTTTTAGCCCTATTCTAATTGAATTTTGTTTTCAATTTCACCCCTTAATATTTAATTTTGAATTATTTTTTTTATCAAATTTAGTCCACATTCTTTTTATTGTTATTTCTTTTATTTTGAAGTTTTATTTTTCAATTTCATCCCCTAACATTTTATTGATTTATAATTTTGCTTCGTTATTTTTTAGAGTTTGCCTTTTATGAAGTTGGTCCTGAGTTCATGAATAGGGGGTCACGAGTTTCAAAGGTTAACACAATTGACTTTGATGTTTTTTAGGTCTTTTTTAAGATTTTTTTTTAATTTCATCATTCAACATTTGATTTATTAGGAATTGATCTTCATGTTTTTTTTTGCTTTCTTTTCTATAGGGTTATCTCAATCTTATACACATGGTCACGAGGTTAGCGTGTTAACCCGGGTTGACACATCTTTTTTTTTTGTTATTTTTTTCTTAATTAATCTTCTTCTTTTTTTGTTTTGCTTTTGAACATTGAGTTGTTTTATAATTGAGCAGATGGGTCAAAGTCATTTTCTTTTACCTTTTTTACAATGTATTTTTTTTAATTTATTTATTATTGTTATATTTTTAATTTGTTATTTAAATTAGCTTATCTTATTAAACTTGGTCAAATTAATAATCCGAATCTCAAAAACATTTGTGTTCGAACAGCAGTGTAGCACCCCCTTTTCTATTTCTTTCCTAGTCTTGATTCAGATTTTATTTTCTAACACTCTTGACTTCAAACCATTTTACACATATTAGATTAGAGTTATCAATTGCATTCCAATACACGCATACTCGCAGACCTAAATTTATTTGTCTTTTTATTTTCATTTTAATCTTTTATTTTTTCGGTCATCAATTGTTTTTCAAATTTATCCATATATATTGTGTTAAATAGGGATTGAACTTGATAATTTATTATTATTTTTTTAATCTAATTATCAAGGTGTTAAAAAAACATCTTTATATTAGGTTGGCGCTTAATTTTACAAAACAAAAAAGATATGTTTGACAATGAGGGAAAAAAAGGGCTTTTCCTAGGGCTGAGCATTTCCGGTTCGGTCCGGTTTTAAACCAAAATAAACAACCAAACTGATTTTTATTTTTTTTAATTTTTTGAACCAAACCGAATCAAAAATCGGTTCAAACCGATTAATTTCGGTTCGGTTCGGTTTTTTTCCCTTCCAAACCGGTTCAAACCCAATGGTCCTCTACCAACACTGTTCATCCTCTTCCTCCTATAGAATACAAGAACCCGCCTGAAAAAGAAAAATAAATGTTGGCCTCTATTAAAACCATCAACATAACCAAATCCAATTCACATTGTAGATCAGGTTGTCTACCACAAATCCCATCTTGTTCCAGTTTCCTTCACCCTACGATGCGTCATTAATGTTAAGGAAACTCATCACCAGATCCAACAAAGGGAAAATCCAAAAACCAGAGAGGGGAAGAACAAGAAACAACAAAAAAATGAGAGAGAGGATCGAGGCTCCATCCACTAGATCCAACAAAAACAAACAAACACACATCTCTCACAAAAAAGCCATCTTTGATTAATCTCTGCTTTCTCAAGAACCCGTGCTTTCCAGGAAGAAGCCACATCAAGACAAAAGTCTCATAGATAGTAGAGGAAGGGGAGAAAAATCAACGTGGAGTGTAAAGTGAGGCAGAAAAGGGAGGGGAAGGGGGCGGCTGATGGGCAAATGTTACTTTAGGGTTAGAAAATATTCTATTTATAGTTGTTTTTTTAAGTGCTAGTTGGTTGAACCGGTTCGGTTCGGTTCAATCGGTTTCAGACTTTAGAAATTGAAACCGAACCGAATCGGATTTTTTTGTGATTTTTTAATCGGTTAATTCGGTTTTTTTTCGGTTTGGTTTTTTTGGTTTTTTTTTTCCGATTTTCTCGGTTTAATCGGTTTATCGGTTTTTTTGCTCACCCCTAGCTTTTCCTTTTCTATCGATATTTATACGGTGTTTGTTTTATTTTTTTATTTATTTTGGTCCTTTAAGTTTTTTTCTTGGTCCTGTCATTAAAGTTGTTTTTCTTATAATTTTATCCTTACACATTGTGTTGATTAGGGACCGAGCCTGATAATTTATTTTGATTTACTTTATACAATGTTATCATGATGTCAAAAAAAAGTCTCGATATTAAGTTGATGCATGATTTTGAAAAAAAAATCATTTTAATTGTTTTAAAAAAATTTAAAATGGTTGGATCAAAATTGATTATGAAGCAAATAAATGGGTTTTTTCCTTTTTTTCTTTGTTGTTTCCGGTACCTTTTGTAATAAAATAGCCTTTAGAATTTGTCAAACTTTATTTTTAGTCCCTTTATTTTGAACATTTTATTTTTTGGTCCAACTTTATCTTATTCACACAAGTTTGAGAGAGGATAATGTAGTTAGAAAACAACAAAGAACATATAAAGTTTTCAGTTGCTCACATTTTGATGACAAAAACAGTTGATCTTAATATTAACGAGTTTCATTCGGTAAAGAGAGTTCTATTGAGATGATTTTAAGCCTTGATCTTACATGAAAAAATAGTTTAAGGATTAATAAGTTTTTTAAATTTTGGTTATTTTTTTTTGTTTTTAACCATTTTCTTTTCTAACTTGATGTCACGAACATGTTTATTAAGGTATTTGGGGAGTTTGTTAGGTGTTTTCAGGTACAAAAATATTAAAAATAAATTTTTTTATCTAAGAAGTCATAGACCTAAATTTTTAGCTAGCGGGAGTGGCTGAAGATGGACTAGAGATGATGCACCATCTGCATCCGCCCAATTTGATAAAAAAAAAACACCTAGGCGTGCCATGCCACCAAGGTCTGTGCGCCTAACCTTTTTTTCCTTGTTCTTTGATTTTTTTTAATAAAAAATCTCATCATTAAACCTTTAGTTTTTATTGATTTTTTTGTTTACTTTTCCCTCCAATTTCATTCTTTAATATCCGGTTAGATTTAAAGGGTTAACTTAGGTTGATTGAAAATTCAACTTCATAATTTGTTTCGGTTTATTTTTTATGGGGTTGTTGTTGTCTCGGTCAAACATCCTTGCATTGAGTTAATGCTTGATTTTATGAGTGTCAATTTTTTATTATCATATAATTAAATAAAAAAATATTTTAAAAGAAAAATGATTATCAAACTCAGTTAAGTCCACGACCCGAGTTTTTAGGGTTAAGCTGTGAAATCTAGATAACTCCAATATATCATCATTTCAATATTTATAAAAAAAATTATGTTATCTTGCATTTTTTAAAGCCAAATTATATTTTTGCCTGCCAAGTCGACTTGGTCATATTGATGCTACTTTCACATGATTTAATTTAAAACTCAGGCTATGCAAGGAGTTGGGTTGAGAGGTTTCAATATTAATCTGTTGAGCCGAGTTTAATGATACTGTCATAAAGTTCCTTTCAACCTGAGCATTCATTTTTACATTTAAAATTTTCTGGTTCGACTCGCAGTGTAGCACAAATGGGTTATCTACTATAATTTAGATCAGATCAAATGTTGAATTCAACCATTCAATTCATTGACAAATCAAAAGTAAGAGAAACCTCATTTCTCTCAAAATCCAATATCCAATAGAATTTGTCAAAATCAAATTGAGTCAATAATAAAAAATGATTATTTTCTTTGTTTTTGAACAAAAATCAAATAAACATAATATACATATTCTTCAACTTATAAATTGATTTGATAACTTAATAATCTCAAACCATCTAGATTTGACAACTATATGTAGTTTTGTAACTAGATAGATGGCTTAAGCTAAGTCGTGAGTTGGACTAAAAAAATTTTAACCTAAAAGAAAGATATTTAAGTGTTGTTAATATGTTTTTTAAAAAATAAGAAAAATCCATGATTTAGGTCATAAACCCAACTAGGTCCAATAAGTTGGTTTCATTTAATTATATAATAAAAAAAGTCAATAAATTGACTAGATTTTTTTTTAAAAGTGAGCATGATGACATGCATAAAAAAGTGTTTTTCAAAAGAAAAAAATTATGAAGTTCAATTCCTAAATAACACAATGATGAATGACAAATTTGAATTAAAAAAAAAGAGAGACCAAAATAGCAATCCAAATCAACTTGAGTTTGCATGCTAAACACATGATATAGGTTATGAGGCCGGGATAACCTCATATAAAGCAAATTGAAAAAAACTATGATGCCTAATTTCCAATACCCAAAAGTAGAAGAATAAATAAAAAAAACCAATTAACAAAAAGAAACAAAAAAAAAAAAAAACAAAACTAGGTAAGTCCACTATACCCTGTGAGTTGGATTGTTTGAATAAGATAACCTAATAGAAAGGAAAATAAGAAAATTTATGAAGTTCAATTCTCAAACTAACCTAATGTTGAAATACAAGACGATAAAATATTAAACTTAAAAAAATCTTAAAAAGACCTTAGTCAACCCGGGTTAACCTGTCAAACATACAACCTAGATCATGAGACTAGGATAACCTCATAGAAAGGAAAACAAAGAAAATCACAAAGCTCAATTTTTAACAAAATGAATGTTGAATGATAAAATTAAAAAGAAAATCAACATGAAAAATGATCTAAATAAAAGACCGATGTTAACCCGAGTTAATCTTTCAAACTCATGAACTAAGTCACAAGGCCGATATCACCCCATAAGAAAAATCACAAAGCCCAATTTTTAACCAACCTAATGTCGAAATATGAAATTGAAAAAAACAAATTAAAATGGATCAAAAACAAAAAATAACAATCAAAAGAATGAATATGAGATTTGAAACAAAAACAAAATGACAGGACATCGGTAATATTTTGAAAGATCAATGTGAATTTCAATGAGAGAAGAGAGAAAAGGCCACTGGAGGCTTACCACCGCGCCTTCGTGGACATGCATTGCACTATTGAAAAGAGCTTGCCACAACACTTCTAATGTAACTGTAGAAGCAAAATATTCCACCATCAAAGCAAAGCATGTGCATGATTAATTTCTTCACATGCTAACACATATATTGCACATGCCCACAACTTTTCTTTTTTCATCAAATATTTTCTTTTACATGCATAAAACTATATTTTCATTAGAAATGGAATTAAGGCCCTGTTTGTGTTTATAAAAAGTGATTTTCTGAAAATCACTTTCTAAACTTTCTTGTGTTTATTTACTTTTAGGAAAGTTGATCAGTGAAAAATACTTTTCAGCCAAAAGAAAAATTAGTTTGGTTTACAGGAAATTGTTTTCTTTTTATTTTGGATGGAAAAAACTTTTTCAGAAATTGTGAAAAATTCAAAAATATCTTGTTGTTGTTGATTACATCAAATATGATCCTCAATCTTTTGACTGTTATATATTTTGTTTTGAATAATTTTTTTATTTTTTTAAATTTCATCCCCTAGAATCTGATTTAATTTGATTTTTATATCAACTTTGGTCCTTATTCTCTTATTGTTATTTGTTTTTTCTCTTAT
>Ga0325404_1007719_pt1 | contig 11188 bp, 7 predicted proteins | sample PopdelMetagenome_18_FD_205664 | JGI IMG/M metagenome (GOLD analysis project Ga0325404, IMG submission 205664) | Populus deltoides microbial communities from Bellville, Georgia, United States - Xylem-Control-R1 | ecosystem: Host-associated > Plants > Phyllosphere > Stem > Wood/Secondary xylem...
ACCAAACCTTAGATTTTGATCAGACAAATAAAACAATGCAGCTTACCTTAGGTAGGGCGTATTTGGGGTGCTAATACCTTCCCTTTACGCAACCAGTCTCCGTACCCGATCTCTGAGACCAGTTAGGGTTCCTAGTGACCAAAATACTAGGTGGCGACTCCCATTCCATTTTACACTGATAAGAGACAAGAATTCCTTGTCTCTCCATATTTTCCACATACCACACACATGAAAGTGTGGAGGGCGATCGCCGCGACGCCGCACACGTGCGACAAAAACCAAACATCTTCTGCAAAATATCGTCCTTAAAAAAACCCAAGCAAGATAAAGTACTTGGGGGAATGATCGGGCCGGGGGTAATTCAAGAAACCTAATAGGGATGGCTATATAATTCTTTTTTTAAGAAGAAAAAAAATTGAAAGCAAGTAGCTTAAATCTTTCAGTGTTTTTTTAGAACTTAAAATATAACTAGGAAAGCTATCATAGAGAAAATATGGTGAATTCTGAGTGGTGGTCATGACACCCTAGTAGTGGTACACATATAAATACAATGATAAATATGAGTGCCTTGAAATGTCACAATCAATTAGATAAAAATGCCTAGATGATGAGATAGACAAAGAAAATCTAAGCTTATTAAATGAGTATCCCTTTCCCAGAGATCAAGTCCACAAGTTGTAATTAGAGTATGACAAAACAAAGAAGCAATGTAAACTTGTTACAAAGATTGAAGCTTTGAAAGATGAAGTTTATAAAGAAAAGGGATCTATGTTTCTCAAGTAAAAAATCATGTATATTAACCCTAAAGGATTACATATTAATCCTTGCAGATAGCCCAAGGAAAGAATCTTTGATAGATTCGAATATTTCCTGTAAAGAAAAACTATTGAAGGTTTTAATTTTTACCGATATAAGGACAAAGAAAACCCAATTTTCAAAATATGAGATCATGAGATATCTTTAAGGTCATATGTATACAACTTTGAAGCATACCATTTCGGGTGCGCTTTTAAGCCACTCACTTTTAGACAACATCAATGGCATTATTTTCTCCCGAGTGTACCTTTGAGAAGGATTAACCGCTTCTTGATTTGGTAAATCCACATCCTTTTATCTTTTCTTTTTTATAAGCTTACCATCTAAAGCTTTTTACGAGAGTTTCTGTCATAAGCATTGTAATAGGAGGCAACTGTCATAATTTAATTTTAAATTCCTTCAAAATTATCATTTTTTTTCTTTATTAAGAAATCAACTTAGTTGGTAAGAATAGACTGAAGAGGCATTTAAATACATAAATGAGAGATGAAGAAACTAAACTGGATCTTTGATGAAATTGAAAATTCAATCGCACCCTTGAAAGACCTAGATGTAAAGGACAGTGTAGATTTAAGGTTAAGTTAAGTGAATATTTGATAAATTTGTATAAAAATTAAGTCTGAGGACTTAATTAGACTTTAATTGGCTAATTTGATTTAAGCATGAGCTTAATTAAAGATTTAATTAAGTTTAAGAATTAGTTTAAGCCAAAATTAAAAGAATTAATTAAGTGTAAAGAATTAATTAGACTTTTAATAGGTTAAATTAATTTTATTAAGGACTTAATTAATGAAAATGAAACTTGAAAGTCTAATTTGAGCTTAATTGAGAAGATTGAAATTTTAGAGGACTAAATTTAGCTTTTCAAGTATAATCGGATGAAACTAGGAAATTAAAGTTTAGGGGATCAATTAAGGGCTAAATTAAAAAAATTCAAGACTAAAGACATCTCTGTAAAAGACGCGCGTGTTTAGGGACTAAATTTGGTTAAAAATAAGGGTAGATTTGAAAAAATTGAAAGTTTGAAAGTTAATTGAGGACAAACTTGAAAATATCCAAGTCCATAGACCATGTTGAAAAAACGCTAAAATCATAGGATCCTTTTGAAACCTCGTAGGGGTAAAATTGAATTGATTCATAAAACTAGAATCAATGAAAATACTGAAAGCTGAAATTAAAAAATGAAAATTAAAACCCTAATTAATCTAGGGTTACCAAAACAACGTCATTTTATTTAAATGAATGGTGAATTTTAATCAAAACAACTTATTTTGGTTTAAAATGACGCCATTTTATGTAATCTTAGACAAAAGAAAAATAAATAAAGGGTTAGACAACTTTTCACCTGGTCACTGTTAATTTTCTTCCCCTAAAAAGCTTAATTCTGCTGCCACCTTCCAAGCCTGAAACCTCCCTCATCTCTCCCCCACCTAGAATAAAAAACATCCCCCCTTGCACCCTGTCTTTTGTACTCCTACCTAGACAAAACAAAGACTCTTTTGCAATCTTGAAGGCGTTGCTATAATGAGCCAAAACCTATGCCCCCAACTAGTTATGTCCACCATAAATAACAAAAGCAACCGGTGTACTCCACTTATCAGCTCTCAAACACTGAAAGGGTTGATCTTTAACCTCAATGGATGGCTAGGATCTATTCTTCGACATCAAATGATGAGAAATGTCCAACTCATGGCTTTTGATGACCCTCATTGCCCTTTAAAAACCCATGCCAAAGACCATAAAGGAAGGGGAGGAGAAACCTAGAAAACACATATTCTTATACTACAAAACCTGAAAATCCTTAGCCAAACCATTAACCAGCAAAGAAAAACAAAAGAAAAACCTTTGATAGGCCACCAGTACAAGTCCAAAGCTAGTTCAGAAATCTCTAGCTAAGAAGCAACTTAATTGGACAAGGTATGTTCTAACTTTGATGAGGGGGTGGAGCTTAATAAGCACACCCCCTCCTCCTCTATTTTGTCTTTTAAATTACTGCTCAAAATGTTTGTTAGGTATCATTTGAAGTTTTTTGTTAGTTTAAATGTAATGAATGTTTGTATTTAGATGTTTAGTTATGTCATGATTTAGTATGTATATGCATGTTTAAGTTTTGTTTGAGGCTTGAATGTGATGTTTATGATTGTTTATTGGAGTGTTAAATGTCATTTTGAGATACATTTTAACATGTTTTAATGATTAGTTAATCAATTTTGAAGCCATCATAAGTTATGTTAAGTATTAATGTTGTTGTTGGATTAGGCTATTTTGAGTAGCTTGCTCGATTTGTTTAAAGTTGCAAGCATAAGGATTGAGTTTAGAAACAATGAAAATCATCAATTAAATAATGTTTTTGTCTAAGAGAATGCTATTTTTGCTTACTACTATTATGGACTTCACTTGTTATTATGCTTTTGATTTTTTGTTTCTTGTTTTTTTATGGTTTAAATAAGTTGTGTTGAGCATGCTTAAGCTATAGTTTTTGTTTCTAAGTTTTAGGCATTTTATAGGTTTAAAGTCTCTACTGCCTTTTTCTGGGTTTGCATTGCTTTTTTGGATTGATGTTCATATGTTGAACATTGCCATAAGTCATTATTTTCCATGTCTTTTTGATCGTTTATTAGCTTTTACACATACGTTTTAGCTTATTAATCATTAATTCAGGATTCCATGGGTTTAAAAACACCAAAATCATGTATTTGATTTATGGTTTTTTCATTTTATTTTTCACAAATAATCAAATAATCGTGATATTATGTTGTTTATTGTGTTAATCCAACCCCAAAATCTTGTTTGAGTATTGTTTTTTCATGCTTATGTGTCTTATATGACGTTATTTATTATGGTTTTGAATCTATGTTTTCAGGGCTTTTCCAAGTGTTCTTGAGTAAATTCAAATGTTTTTCCTTTTTTGATTTTTTTTTTTGGATCGTGTTTGCGAGTTAGGAATTTAGGTTAGGAAACCCAGCCCACGTGTTTGGGATGAGTTCATCTTTAATAAAACAGTGTTTGAATGGTTTAAAAATTTCAAAATAAAAAACACAATATTTTGTCCTCATGGTGTATTTGCCAACCATAGTTTTAAGGCATTTTTTAAGCCTCTGATTTTTAGTAAAGAACATACACTATTTATTTTTTAAAAATATTTATTTCTTTATATTTTTATCAAATAAACCTCAAATATATTTATTTTTTTTATATCTCTCATATAATTTCCAACCACTTCATTTAATATGCAACTTAGTGGTAGTTAGGATTGATGATTTCCAACCACTTCAATTAAAAAATCAGGTATTTTCTCGTCTGGTACGTGTTTTGCTTTATTTTTTATTATTTTATTTAATTTTTTCATGCCAAACCTAAACCAGTCGAATCCACGATTCTTGCTGCAGACGTCGCACATCCTCTCATAAGGTCATCATGACTTCCAGCAATGTCATCTAATATCTTTATTTATTTCCAGCCCCTCGATCTCAAGTGTTTAAGCAATTGATGTGCCTCCAACAGTACTTTTTAGTAAATTCACGTTTTTAATTCCTTTAAGCGATTATTTATTTGATTCTTAATGATACTTCGGTCGGGTCTCTTTGGCATTGCGTTTGTAACTGTATTTTGTCAAATTTAAAATTTTTTTTTTACTAAAATTGAGTGCGGTTTGTATTTTTTGGATCGTTTCAATGTGTTGATGTAAAAAATAATTTTTAAAAAATAAAAAAAATCATTGACATGTATTTCGGTACGAAAAGCTATTTGAAAAGCAACCGCAACCACACTGCTAAACACGCTTTTCAAGCCCCTTTGTTGTAATCATTTTAAGAAATAAAGTTTTTTTTAAAAAAATTAATTAAAAATCCCAAAAAAAATACTTGAAATCTCCAATCTATTATTTATTTACAGTTGATTTTTTTCTATTTTCTTAAGTTTGGTTTTTTTTAAATATTATTTTAAGAATCCAAAAACATAAAAAAGGCACATAAATTAAAAAAATATAAGATGTATTTTAATTTGGAAAAAAAAAAAAACACTTGTCCCGGCCTGGCCACGGTCCACGCAAAGGCGTTTTTCTTTTAAGAAAAAACAAAATAATATTATTTTTATAAAATTATTGATACAAGACATTTGCGAACCGACTGATACGGATATAAGAAAATAAATGGACAGGTACGGTCACTCTCCAGTGAAAGCAGGAGCACGACCATCCAATCCAAGAACGAAAACGACGGATATGGAATACACGACCATAGAACAAGGTCGCCGTTGCTGTTGCCGCATGCGTTAAATGTGTTTTTCTCTTACTCTAGTTTCTTCACAAACCTCTGCAACGTCACTTCTTCTGCTAGCACACGACACCGACCCTCATTGGTATAGAAACAAATTATAGACTAGGAAGACAATATTGACGTCTCAGAACCTAGGAAGGGAGAATGAAAGGAAGCAGGACCAAGGGAACAACCACTATTGAAGTCGGAGCTGATGGGGTGGCTTTAATCACCCTCATCAATCCTCCTGTCAATGCACTCTCTTCTGATGGTATTGTCACACTTTCTTTTCTCTGAATTAAGTTAGATCTTGTATGTTTAGTTCATTCTATGTGGACCCTTTTGATATGTGACCTTGATTTCTTGTTTTTTTGGGTGGCTGGCGGTCTAATTTCAGTGTGTTTGTTGGATTAAGAAAGTTTTTAATTTTTCAAGTTCATGAATGGCAATTGGTTGAGGAAAAAAGATAACTGGCTATAAATTAAGAGATTCAAAGGGGTCATTATTGGTGGTGATTTTCTCTTACCCTTTTTTCAGTAACGTAGTCTCTACAGGCATGGAGGAATTAAATTTAAAATTGGTCTATTTTTTCAAGGATCAGGATTGTCAATTTAATTTATAATTTCACATTTCAACTTCTGTTTAGCAAGACAAATAACAGATAATTTCTAACAAAATGGTGGATGCCATGCTGCAATTATTTAGGGGGTAAAGGGCCTCCATCCTCGCATTCTCGGTGTTATAAGATTAGTTGTTCAAGGAATTCGGAGACATCTTCGAGGTTTATTTTCTCACTCTGGAAAATTTATGCTCCAGTTGTATAAGGCTAACTTGGAATATTTAATGTTTCTGGTTTAAGCTAATGACTGCTAGCATTTGGAATCACCTTTTGGGTTCCCGTGTATTCTTATTCTCCTCAAATTTGTTTGCGAAAGCAATTGGCATCTTCCAAGACTTGCTTGATGTCGCGGTTACTTATTTGTCTTCAGTTACACGATGTTTTTCAATGATGCTGATAAGATATGGAACTTTTTTATGTTGCTCTCATCCCAGTGTTGAACAGCTTGAAGGACAGTTACGAGCAAGCTTTAAGAAGAGATGATGTGAAGGCAATTGTTATAACAGGTAACTATTAAGAAATTATTCGTAAAAATTTCAAGGAGTTTGATGAACATTTCCAAGCATCAGAACTGAATGAGAATGTCTGATGTCAAGCTAAGATCTCATTTTAATGATGCAGGTGCGAAGGGAAAGTTCTCTGGTGGTGCTGACATTTCTTCTTTTGAGGAAATTCAAGAGGGAAAAGGTATGTTCAGTATTTTTTGTCCTGTGCTCAAGATATTCTTTCCTGTAACTCCAATAGAATCTCCTTTATGTTTTCTCAGTGAATGAACCAAAACCTGATTTTGTATTCTCTGAGGTTCTCGGTGACGCTTTAGAAGGTACTCTTGGTTTTTCTTCTTCATTCTTCATGGCTTAAATATCCTCAAAAGAAGTTTCGCCAACGTATTTCAGCTGTTTGAATAGTTGTTTTGCTTTCCAGCCGCAAAAAAACCTTCAGTTGCTGCAATTGATGGCCTTGCCTTAGGTGGAGGACTAGAGGTTGCAATGGTATGCCTTTCTATATATACTGATTTATCATTTTACAATTGATTTCTTCAGATGATCTGATATGCTTGCTATGTCAGGCTTGCCATGCTCGTATCTCAACCCCTACTGCTCAATTAAGCCTACCTGAACTTCAACTTGGACTAATTCCTGGTTTTGGAGGTATGTCAGTGGGATCTTTGTTTTGAATGCCTACTTTTTTGTAATTTCAACAAAATAAAAACTTTTGCATCGTATTTTACACTTTCTTGTAATGTTCAATGGTTTGAATTTTAGGTATTTTCATCAAGATGTCAAGGAAAATCTATAGATGATCATTTTTGTTTTCTTGCATAAAAAAGAAATCAGGTGGAGGGGGATAGTAATGCATAGTGCTCACTAAATCAGAATTGATGAGTATATAGAGTGAGTAATTGCTTGAGGAGTTGTCGAATCTGCATGGCATGACACCTAGGCAATTTTCAAAAGTTAAATAATAAATTCCAGCACAAGGATGTGCATTCTTGTAAATCTGATGGTAGGTGTTTAAGACAACACGTCTAGTGAAATAAGAATGTTAAAACCATTCACTTTCTAGGCAAAGAATGATAAATCAATGATGATATAGGAAGTGAGAGATAGTTTTGATGGAGGACAAGGTGAAAGTCAGTTGAGATGATTTGGTGTGTCAAGACATGATATCATAGCCATGAAATCTAGAACATGTGACTCCAGATATGGTATGCTTATTGGAAGGGAAAGGGTTTGTTTTCATCTTGCTGAGGCAAATGGCACAAAAAATGATTTCCATGTCATGATATGAGAGCCTAATGATCCTATTTACAGAAACTAAATCAGAAATTTTGTTGTTCTTAAATCATAGACTTGTCATTTATATTTTGTAGTTAAACATGCACAAAAAGGCTTTTGTATGAGTTACTCATTTAGCACATCTTTTATCATTTTAAGTGAGTAAAATCTGTTAGAGAACCTGCCGATTAACATTTTTACACATAATATAGAAGGGTGAAACTCAGATTCTTCAGTTAAGGTGATAGGAGTGATGCTTACTTTCTCCTTTGGTGTTACTGTTATTGTTGTCATGTTTGCCCATTAGCTGTCACTTCTTCCTTCAACAAAGTTACAGTATACATCTCCGATTTGACAAATGGTTATTTATCAGGCTCATTTTCCTTAAAAAAGAGTTTTCTTTTCTTACTTCAAATCTTATGTTTCTGATTGTCTCAGGAACACAGAGACTTCCACGTCTTGTGGGTATCACAAAGGCCCTTGAAATGATGCTGGTATGTTGTAGCTAGGTCTTCCAGTTTCTTGATCCATGTGTTTCTTTAGTTGCACAGCTGTATAATATTTAATCAATCCCCAACTCCCCTCCCTTCATATAGACATCAAAACCAGTTAAAGGTGAGGAAGCTCATGCCCTGGGTCTTGTGGATGCTGTTGTTTCACCAAATGAGTTGGTAAGTACTGCACGTCAGTGGGCCCTTGATATCTTCGAGCGTAGGAGACCGTGGATTGCTAGCCTTTACAAGACTGAAAAATTAGATTCCCTTGGCGAGGCAAGGGAAATATTCAAGTTTGCTAGAGCACAAGCCCAGAAACGAGCCCCTAATCTTTTACATCCTATAGTTTGCATCAACGTTGTTGAACATGGCATAGTTTCTGGTCCACGTGCTGGACTCTACAAGGTCCTTGCCTGATTTTTTTTTTCTTTATCCTCAAATTGTAGCCAATTCAACTGTTTTATAAGTTGTCTGATGTTGGCAGGAGTTTGAAAGTTTCCAAGAACTTGTGCGTTCTGACATCAGCAAGAGCTTGGTCCACATCTTCTTTGCTCTGCGCGGAACAACCAAGGTTCTATTGCAATTTTATTCATGGAATTGTTGGCTATTCATCTGCAGTTTTTAGTAGATCTTATAATATGCTTTCTGTCAGCCATATTAATATGATTTTGCAACCATTTATATTCCTGCAAGATATATTTGGTCAAGTTTGCTGATTTGTCATCTTCTTCACTGTTTTGTGGATACTCCTTTTAATCCTAGAATTCAACAGGCAGGTTCACTCATTCTGATTGAAGTCAGGCGTTTTGATTGCAGAGATTGGTTTATTGTTAGTAGGTTTGTTCTTTTAGTGTGCGCCAACTTAGGTTTCTCAAGAATTGAATTGAAAATAAAATTGAAGCAATTGAATTTCCAGAGTTATCAATACATGTAATGGCTATCTGGAATCTGAATTCATGGAAGATATTTGTCTACTTGGTCAAGATTGGTCTGGCACTTAACACTCCACATACTTCTATTTCAAAACCTTGATCAGCTCTTGATTTTGAACAGGTTCCAGGAATTACTGATCTGGGCTTGGTACCTAGACGAGTGAAGAAGGTTGCTGTGCTTGGTGGAGGATTAATGGGTTCGGGAATAGCAACTGCATTAATTCTCAGTAATTATCCAGTGATCCTGAAAGAAGTAAATGACCAATTCTTGCAGGCTGGTATTGGTAGAGTCAGAGGTAGAGCCAGTGCCTTGTCTTGAGATCAGCTTTTAATTTATCATCTTGTAACTCAGTTCTCATTTGGTTTACATAAAGAGGTTCTACTGTTGTGAGTAAATATTCCTTTTTTTTTTTAATCAGCCAATCTCCAAAGTCGTGTCAAGAAAGGAAAAATGACACAAGAAAAGTTTGAAAAAACCATGTCTCTTCTCAAGGGTTCTCTTGATTATGAAAGTTTTAAAGACGTGGACATGGTCATAGAGGTCTGCATGTTCATCTGATTTAACTTGCTTTTGGTACTTTTGAATTTTCTATCCTGAAATTAAACAACTCTATTCTCATTATTTGTTCTTGATGCTTGAAACAGGCTGTGATTGAAAATGTTTCTTTGAAGCAACAAATTTTTTCTGATCTAGAAAAATATTGCCCACCACATTGCATACTTGCCAGCAACACTTCCACAATCGACTTGAACTTGATTGGAAAGCAGACCAAGTCTCAAGATAGGATTATTGGAGCCCATTTCTTTAGGTAATATCTGGTGTAGAGAAAGAACTTTGTGTTTTCACCTTTTGTTTTTGGCTTAAAGAATCATTTGTGCTTCTGATGCAGTCCGGCTCATGTTATGCCACTTTTGGAAATTGTCCGTACCAAGCAGACATCTCCTCAAGTAATTGTGGATTTATTAGATGTTGGGAAGAAAATAAGGAAGACTCCAGTCGTGGTTGGAAATTGCACAGGCTTTGCTGTCAACAGGATGTTCTTTCCTTACACCCAAGCTGCTATTTTACTTGTTGAACATGGTGTGGATCTTTATCAAATTGACAGGGTGATCACCAAATTTGGAATGCCAATGGGCCCATTCAGGTACCTAATTCATTGGGAAAAAATGTAACCATTTTCCCTTTTTTTTTTTCTGGAGAAAATATATTTCAGTTCATCGTGGTATCACTTTATAAAATATATGATTTCTCACCTTGAATGACTACAATTTTTCACTTGTTCATGCAGGTTGGCTGACCTGGTTGGGTTTGGCGTTGCAATTGCAACTGGCATGCAATTTGTTGAGAATTTCCCAGAGCGAACCTATAAATCTATGCTTCTCCCACTAATGCAAGAGGATAAGAGAGGAGGTATTTTTCTTCTCTTGTTAATCTATGAATTTCCTCCTGATGAAACATGAATAGAAAGTAAAACTTTAGTTGCAAAGGTTTGATAGACTGCATCAACTCTTTAATGGGATCCATCTTAATAACTATGTTTCTCTCTGAAGCATTCCTTATTTACCATGTAAATCTCAGGTGAAACTACTTGCAAAGGATTCTATTTGTATGATGATAGGCGCAAAGCTAAGCCAGATCCTGAATTAAGGAAATACATTGAGAAAGCAAGAAGCATTTCTGGTGTTGCCGTTGATCCCAAGGTATTCACTCTCTTTTTCTCACTTACTGCTTTTGTAGTTCTAGGTGTTGTTTTCATCCTAACTAATATGGATCCTGACCTCAAATAACAAAAAGTGTATCTTCTACTGAATCTTCTCTCCCTCTCTCTTTGCTCATTCTGGGTCGTTAATGTTTGTTGCAGCTTGCAAAATTACCAGAGAAGGACATTGTGGAGATGATATTCTTCCCAGTAGTGAATGAGGCTTGCCGAGTCTTTGCCGAAGGCATTGCAGTCAAAGCTGCTGACCTCGACATTGCGTCTCTTATGGGAATGGGTTTTCCACCTTACAGGTTTGGTTTTTACCGAGTGAAAGGGTTTCTTTCCTTAGTTTAGGGTCTTGCTCTGATCAATTTGTTTTCTTTGGACCAGGGGGGGCATTATGTTTTGGGCTGATTCTGTTGGATCCAAATACATTTACTCAAGATTGGAGGAATGGTCAAAGACGTATGGAGAATTCTTTGAGCCATGTGCCTTCTTGGCTGAACGAGGTGCCAAGGGTGCTCCTCTGGTGAGAGACCTGAATTTCTGAATATGCTTATCACATGATTAGAAGTACGAGTGCATGAGTGAGT
>Ga0325404_1007725_pt1 | contig 11178 bp, 13 predicted proteins | sample PopdelMetagenome_18_FD_205664 | JGI IMG/M metagenome (GOLD analysis project Ga0325404, IMG submission 205664) | Populus deltoides microbial communities from Bellville, Georgia, United States - Xylem-Control-R1 | ecosystem: Host-associated > Plants > Phyllosphere > Stem > Wood/Secondary xylem...
ATCTTTTTCTTAAAAAAATGAACTATTGCTGGGTTCTTTTCCTCTGCCTTGCTATCTGAATCAACCAAACTCTGATATTAATTATTAAAAATACTAAATACTTGAGTATTTAACTTCTCGAGCTTTTATTTATTGATATTCAACACACAAAATTTTAAAAACATGACCCTATAAAAATTATAGGATAAATATATGCTCAAGCTATCATCATTTTCCAACAAGATTCTAAATACTAGTTTAATATAAGCATTCTAATTAATTAGTTAAACAAAAATTCTAGATTCTTTTTATTATTCCAACGAGGATTCTAAATACTAGTTTTGTAAGGATTTTAATTAATTAGTCAAATAAAGATTTTAAATTCTTTTTATTTAGGAAAACTTTCCTAAATCAATTAGGAATACTTCTTCTACCTCAATAATAATATCTGCTCCTCTCTTATCTTCTTATATGTATATATTTCGAGTACTACCCCAGCCTTCCTCATTGGTGCTCGCTCCTCTCTTATAATTTTCTTATTGTTTTTCTAAGAATTTGGCTGATTACAGCTGATTCTCTTCCAAACCGACCAAAAATATTCAAAGCCATGCAAATCTTTGTGAAAGTCCCATCAGAAAAAACCCTAACGCTCGATGTGTTACCTTCGGACACCATCAGCATCGTCAAAACTAAGATTGAAACGAAAGAAGGAGTCCCACTAGACCGGCAACGCCTAATCTTCGCAGGCAAGCTTCTTGAAGACAACGAAACCCTAGCCGACTACAAAATACAAAAGGAGTGCACTCTCCATCTCATGCTTAGGCTTCGAGGGGGTGCTAAGAAGAAGACATACAACATAACAAATTAAGAAGGTCAAGCACGAGAAAGAGAAGGAGAATCTTGCTGTCTTGAAATTTTATAAGGTGAGTGATGAGAGTGGCAACGTGCGTGGAGAGGTTGAGGAAGGAGTGCCCAGAGTATGGACCTGAACGTTTATGGCCAACCACTTAATTAGATAGGCGTTCTTGTGGTACTTTGGGGTTTAGTTTTGTTTCTGATCAAGAGAGTGGAGGTGTTGTTTTGAAGATGGTGGAGGAACTGAAATCATACGAAAGAAGAAAAAAAAAAAAATTTCTTGCACAGGATAAATTCTTGGCTTAATTTGGTTTTCCATAAATAATAATTCGAGTATTTTATCCGAAATGTTAGCTTCTATAGTTCCATTGCTTGTGAATTTTGTTTCTTAATGCAATTATATGGTTTCTGAAATATATCTCGGGATCATCAGTTGATAAAGATCATAATATTTTGTAAGAATTGTGGCTTATGGCATCACATGGTAATGAATTTGGTTGATTTCTTGGTAAGAGAGAAAGATTATACAGCAAGTTACTAAGTTTAACATTGATAGTTTTAACACTTTAAACATAGAAAAGAGAGAAGAGATCAGGAGCAACTCTGCTGTAGAATACCATAAAACACAGAGAGAGAGATAGAACTAACAGCACCATGCATCAAAATGGAATTAGGCAGCCAAGCTGATGAACCTGGCACGCCTTCTTTATCCAGTAAAAGCAGCAGCCTGTGTTGGCCTTGCAGTATAGAGTCTAACTCCAACATCTGTAAAGAGTCCTGCTTCATTACTAAGGGTTCATACTAGACAAACCCTACCTGGCTGATATCTTAGCTGAATAGTAGATATAACTAAGCAATCGTATAGAGAAACCTCATCATTCTGTTGCCCATATATATATATATAGATTTAATTTTCTTCCCTAGCTGTTGCAGACGCTTAAGTCCATGTTGGAAAAGAAATACAAGTCAAAATGAAATAAATACAAGGAAGGATATCTCAAACCAATTTTTTCATTTTCTTTTTGGTAACTAAGTAACGAGAGAGAGAGAGAGAGAGAGAGAGAGAGAGAGATGGTGTTTTTGTTGACTGAAAAATGAAAGAATAGATGTTTCTCCATTTAATCTCATTTTAGTCAATATGCCAGCAAAAAAAAATTAATTTCTTGAATTTTAAAGATTTTGAAAAAAGAAATAAAAAGAAAAACACCATAAAAAAATAAACAAAGTGTCTGCTATATTAATTTTAACCCCACTATTTTATAAAATTTTCCACTTAAGTTTCTCGCAGTTTAGAATTCTCTATATTAGTCCTGTAGTTTCCAAAAATGAAAAAGAAAAAATCAATGCAGCGCTTGACCATTATTTAGCTAATAGCTAACTAACGTGATAATTAATTAATATCATTAAAATTATTTTTAAAAAAATCCGAAATTCAGTTAGTCATTATGAAACTTTTTAAAAATAGTTTTTAATTAAAAATATATTAAATAATTTTATTTTTATATAAAAAATATTTTTTATAAAAAAATATATTTCATATTATTATATCAAAACTATTAAAAAACACCTCAAAAAAAATTAATTTGATATATTTTTATAAAAACACTTGAGAAGTAGAAGTGAGCTACTGAAGTATCAAACAAGCACTTAACTACAGAGATTAAAGTGAAATTTTTATAAATCTATAAGGACTAAAAAGTCAACTTTAGAAGCAACAAACGAGGAAAAAGCTGCATTCTATTCTTAAAAATTCCAGACTAAAATGTGGTTGTCTTCTGATCCGTCTCCTACAAAAGACAATGTCCCATGATTGGCTCTGCAGGCATTTTTAATTACTGTTTTTGTCTAAAATCCAAATAAAAATGTTGTGTTGTATATGAATATCACCTTCAGTACTTTTTCTCCTTTGTCCCTTCCTAATTCTAGCCTCCGGGGTCCATGAAAAATCTCATCTTCGTTCGTTTTCCTTCTTGTTTTTCAAGAAAAAACTGTGGTTATTGATTGGGTTAATTTGGTGGTTCTGCTTTGGCGTTTTTCATTCTTTTGCTAGACATTTCTAGTTCCTCGAAGAATGGGAGCCTGTTGCAGTAAGGAACCATATTCTGACGGGGTGGTAGAGGATGCTATAGAAGAGAAAGAACTAGAGGATGAGGAGGAGGGTGATGTAATTGTTGGAGATTATGGAGCCCGTATGAGGTTGTATGGAGCTTCAAAATATACATCAATGTACACCCAACAAGGAAGGAAAGGGATCAATCAGGATGCCATGACTGTTTGGGAGGTGATAGAAAATGATATGCACATCATTCATTGTTTTTTTTTTCCCTTATCAACTTATCATCTTTTCTCTAATGATCTATTCATAACCTCTCATTATGTTTTGGTAGTTACCATATTTCTTGGCCTTTGATTTATTTTCCTTTTTGTGATTGTAGTTTTAATTAATTTTCAATCATTGTTTTTTCTCACACATAGGATATGTTGTTTTATGGATCAATGCAGATAATTCAGAAAGATTCATGAAGATGAAATTCAAAAATTTTGCTGTAATATTGAACTTGTTTATACATATTTTGATGCATGTGATGACATCCCATTGCCTTATGCATATAGTTCTTTTTCTGTTGTTGCCTGTGTCCCATGTTTTCATAGTTTTCTTTGGATGTTACTTGCCTTGTCAATACGGCTAGGATAATTTTTCGGCTTTCCAGAGAAAGTTTAATTTCCCATGTATTTTTTTTGTATGCTTGTCATGTATCTGTGTGTTATGATCTGGTGTTCTTATAATCACCCTGCACCTGCTGAGCACAAGAGAAGAAATATTGAAATTTTTCGATTAATTGCTGCCTTCATTGCTATCTAGTTGGTGATCTGAAATGCATTGCTCTGACTTGAGAAAAATTCGTGAAAAATATATAGGTTTATAATTAGCATCATTCTCAGCATTGCAGGGCTATGAACAGAAGAAGTTTTTATATCAGTTAAGCTAATTTGAGGTTTAAATTTGAGAAAGAGATACCATGCCTCATCTTCATTTATGCTCCAATTAGATGCAGTATGTTTGCCCTATATACCTACATAGTTCTTTTGAATGGTAGAACGTGAACAATCTTGTGTATTCGACTAAACTTTGAAGCTTGATTCAGGAATTTACAGGTGATAAAGAAATGCTTTTCTGTGGAGTGTTTGATGGTCATGGTCCCTATGGTCACAAAGTTGCACGCCATATACGTGACACTTTACCCTCAAGGCTCTCTAGAGAAATCAAAACATCACAGAATAATGGCTTCAAAAGTAGAGATGCTGATGGAAAAGGAGATAATAGCGATGAGGTCAATAAAAACAAAGGTGGCAAAGATAGTGTTGACGATGATGATAGCAGCAGTCTGCTGTTATCTTCATGGGAGGCTACCTTCACCAAGTCCTTTAAGGAGATGGATGAAGAACTTAGCCTTGATGCCAGCATTGATAGCTTCTGCAGTGGTACTACTGCTGTAACGATAGTTAAGGAGGTATTATTACACTCCAAGTAAATACATTGTCAATGGATAGACATTTATATGTTGTGTGTTTCTGACATCTTCTTTCTAATCTTCAGGGAAACAACCTGATAATTGCCAACTTGGGTGATTCTCGTGCTGTTCTTTGTTCTAAGGGCCCAAAAAATCAACTCATTCCCATCCAAATGACTGTTGATCTGAAACCGAATATTGCAAGTGGGTGTTTTCTTAGTATCGTTTCAATTCATGGCAAGAATCATGAAGTCTAACTATCTTCTTTTGATTCTTACTCTCAGGTGAAGCTGAAAGAATCAAGAACTCTAATGGCAGAGTTTTTGCTTTGGAAAAGGAACCAGAATTGTTCAGAATATGGATGCCTGATGAAGATTGTCCTGGTCTAGCCATGGCAAGGGCTTTCGGAGATTTCTGCTTGAAAGATTATGGCCTCATTTCAACTCCGGAAGTTTCTTATAGAAGGGTTACTGATAAGGACGAATTTGTGGTTCTGGCAACTGATGGGGTAAGAGGAACAAAAAAACAAATATTTTTAAATATAATCGAAGTGTCTTATAACAGTTATCGATTATCTGCTAGTGTCAAGAATGGGCCTTCTGGACTTTGAGGATTTTTGTTGTATTTACAGGTGTGGGATGTGTTAACAAACTATGAGGTCATAAAGATTGTTGCTTCTGCAAGGAAGCGATCCATGGCTGCTAAATTGGTAGTAAAGCATGCTGCTCGTGCATGGAGAAGTAAATTTCCTGGAAGCAAGGTTGATGACAGTGCGGTTATATGCTTGTTTCTGAAGAATCGGACTTTGTTAACCAGATCCTTCTCTGAAGTGACCCAACTCAGTGTAAATCATTCCGAGCTTGAAGGCTACTCTGACGTGAGTCTGGCCAAATTCGAAACCTATTCTGAGGTGAGCCGGGCCAGTCTCAATCACTCAGAGATTGCAGCAGTTCCTGAGAGGTTTAGATCCAAGAAACGAGAGGGAAGCTCTGAAAATGCCAACACTGATCTTAACTCAGAGGAGTATGAGTTTCCTCATTTCAGATTACAAAAAGTTAATTCATCCGGAAAGTTCCCTCGACTTCGCAAAGTTTTGAGTCGACGAAAATCAACCAGAGCTTACAAAGGTGTTGAAACTGTTGAAGTTTGATGACAATCTTCTCTGTCCGAGACCTTGTAATGAGGTTCTACTGAAGTGGTCTGCACCTCAGGGAATTTTTATGCCTCATTTGTACAAATATAGGAAGCTATGGACCATGTTGGGTGCTCCCCTTTTCGCATGAAATTATCCCTTGATATAATTGTTAAATGGAAATATTGATAGATAAATGGTCATTGGAAGCACACTTCACTATTTGGGGACTGAATAGAATTTTTTTGGATGTAAAAAGAACAAGAAGAAAACTGATGATCTGATTTTGGCCAACTCCATCCGTTGGTATATTATTTGAGCTAATCTCTTCTTCCTTGATGAGGGATGGGGAAAAGGCAAGTGTATCTATCTTTGTACTCTTCTGACAAGTTCCTTCAATATCAGTTACCAATCAATTCAATCCTATAAGAGTCTGATTCCTTCCATACATCTTTCATTTTAATAATCTATCCTATATAAAGATTGGTTTTGAATCATCGTTGGAAATCTTCTTCAAGCTAGCCATATCGAAAGTAAACTGTACTCCTCTTAAATATGACAAGCATCAGGAACCGAGCTACCAAAGCCAGTTCTATGGATACGGCACCAACCTACCGTTGTATGAGGCATGCATCAAACAGTTGAATGCTTTAAGATTCTTGAGACAGGATTCGCTCTGCGACTCAGATCCATCACCTTTATACATATGGATCTCCTCTTGTTTGCATTTTCTCCGAGCAAGAAAACCATAACCAATAAATCACATGTTTTTTTCGAGCCGGAGCCACACGTATTGCCAGAGAGCCAGAGGAGGATACCCTTTACCGTCAAACAAAAAATAAATATTCTCTCAATGTCGAGACCACATAAATCTGAAAAGACCATTCTGTTAAAGTGAGGAAATTTTACTAACGTGCTTCCTGTCCAAGTTCTTGAGCATTGATCTCGGCTTCATTTTTGGTTAGGGCATGCACATTGCAGGCCACACATTACCAGTCAAAGATCTAGTGAGCTCAAATAGTGCACATATATTTGACAGCACTCCACGTTTCTCTCCCATTCTTGTTCAATAACACTATCCAACCCCCCCTATAATGACCTGTTAATATGCTATCCACTCTCCATAAAAAAAAAAACTTCTCTCTCATTAAATATTTTTGTTCTTGCATATTTTCTGTTTCCTGCTCGCACTAGCCCATATCCTTGATTTTATATTAATTTTATACATGACCTCTTGCTTTTGCTGCGACTTCAGAGTCTTTTGGTTCCCTCTTGATCTAAAAAGTACTGAAAACAAAGGATGAATCAAAATTCTACCACAGAATTAGTTTGCGAGGCATTTGAGGCGCATAAGATGATACGTTTTAAGCATGATGATGAAAATTACTTCAGTTTCTCACCTGTGCTTGTGCAGATTGGTTTAGTTACTCTTTTAAAAACATTTTTTCAGTTCCTTCTCATGCCTCTTGGACAGCAGCGTTTTGTTCCGGAAATCCTGGTAATTAAATCCTCACCTTGTTACTCATTGAGCGTGCTATTGATTGAGTTTATGAAAAATAATTAGCTTGATGCCATGATGTTTCGATCAATGTTTTTGTTCTTTTTGTTCAGCTGAGATGACAATGGTTTTTTCATGCTTCCAGGGTGGAATTGCCATAAGCCCTTCATTTCTTGGACATATGGAAAGAATTAATAGATATTTGTTTGCACCAAGGAGTGTGATGATTCTTGATACCTTTGAAGTGTTTGGTCTCGTATTCGTTATTTTCCTGCTTAGCTTACGGCTGGATTTAACCGTCGTGAAGAAATGTGGGAAACTTGCAGTTGTTATAGGCCTTGCTTCTTTTTTGGTTCCGACGGTGATAACAACACTAATGGCTTCGTATCTAAGAGGATTCTTTAAATTGGAGCTTCACGAGGAGGTCCATGTCGTGGCTGTTATTATATCAACATCTTCCTTCCATGTTGTTTTTTCCATCCTTGAAGATCTCAAGCTCCTCAATTCAGAACTAGGCCGCCTTGCTCTCTCTTCTTCAATGGTCAGTGGATTGTTCAGCTGGAGTTTTATAGTATTTTTGGCTAATTTGAAAGAAGCCTCGAAGCTTGGTTCAAAGAAAGGTATAATATTAGCGCAGATAACCAGAATCCCCATGATTATGATCATTGTTTTCGCTTTCCGACCTATGATGTGGTGGATGGTAAGACGAACCCCTGAGGGACAGCCTCTGAAGCAGTCATATATTTTGATAATCAGTACTATGGCTCTTTTCTGTGGTTTTTTGGGGGAAATCAATGGACATCATTTTCTTTTTGGACCTCTGGTCTTAGGCTTAGCTACCCCTGATAATCCGCAGCTGCATTCTTGCTTGATGGAGAAGATTGGTACCTTTGTTAATTCATTTCTAGTGCCATGTTTCCTTGTAGATGTTGGCAGAGGAATCAATTTGTTCCTTGCCACGTTCAAACATGTTGCATTTGCGCTAATGCTCATCTTTATATCTACCTTGACCAAACTTTCTGCCACTGTAGCCACTTCACTCTATTACAAGATGCCATTTCGGGATGCTCTCTCGCTCGGTCTCATCTTGAATTGCAAAGGTTTCGTCGATGCACTATTATACAACGCTGCAAATAAGTTCGAGGTACCTTTTTCAACTTGACTGTACATAACTGTGAGCATGAAATCTATTAGCTCCCAGCTTTTGTTAATTAATCAAGAGAGCGAACGGACTAAAACCTCTAAACAATGTGCAGGGGCTAAAAACTGAGCTTTTTAGCATCCTGGTTGTCACAGCAATGCTGCAATCGGTGTTTGTTACCCTGTTAGTGAGACTTCTCTATGACCCTTCAAGAAGATATATAGCCTACAAACCACGCACAATCCAGAACACCGGACTCCGTTCTGAACTACAAATCGTTGCCTGTCTCCATCAACAAGATGATGTCCGCTCCATTATCAATGTCCTTGAAGCAACCAATCCAACCAGGGCAAGCCCCATAGCGGTTTGTGTTTTGAACCTTAAGAAGTTGATTGAAGGCACCTTGCCGCTTTTCATATCGCACAGATTGAACAATATTTCATCTGCTGAGAAAATCGACATTGTCAGCAACGCCTTCTATCAATTTGAACAGCAAAATCAAGGTCTTGTTACTGTACAATGCTTCACATCCTTCGCACCTTATGCTACAATGCACGACGACGTCTGCACTATGGTACTAGAGAAGAGTACCTCCTTGGTGATCGTTCCTTTTCAACGCTGTGATAGCCCTTCAATGAGGGCAGTCAACAGGAACATCCTCGTAAAGGCTCCATGTTCTGTCGCTCTCCTTGTTAACCGTGGGAATTTGGATCGATATATTTTATCAGGTCGATACACAATGAAGGTCTGTGTGGTTTTCATAGGAGGGGCTGATGATCGTGAGACGCTAGCATACGCTCAACGCATGTCCGGGCATCCCAACATCAGGCTGATAGTGCTCAGATTAGTCTCTGTGGACCAACCTTTTACTGATTTGATAGAGAAAAGACGCAACTCGAACATGATCAATGAATTCAGGCTCAACAATAACGACTGCCCGCGTGTTTTATATAAGGAAGAGATGGTTAGACATGGAAATGACACCGTTCGGTTGCTGGGAGCCATGTGCAACGATTTTGATCTCATTATGGTGGGAAGAAGACATGATCCTGATTCTACACAATTAATTGGACTATCAGAGTGGGGTGAGATTGATCAGGATTTGGGTGTAATCGGAGACATAATGGCATCTAAAGACTTTGAGTGCAAGGCATCCATATTGGTGGTGCAACAACAAGCTTCGGTGGTGGTAGAGATGATTCAAAACCAAAAATACGTATCCATTTATAATTCTGATAGATAGATCTAGTTCAACTAATGTTATTCGAACTAATGTTACCAGCTGTACTCGTTGATATATATGAAGGAACTTTTAGTAAAAGTTCCCACGACTCAGGCTTAGATAAGGTTATATTCTGGGCCGGTATGAACCCGGTAGTAAGAGAGATTAACGAGGCCTTGCTTCACAAAGGATCCCTCCTAATTAAGCATATGATATAAGCCCAGCCCGCATAATGTTACACAAATGTGTTGTCTGCCGAAGTTACTGTGCTGATTTGGCTCGACAGATTAATTTGAATTAACTTTCATACATGAAAATAATGTTTTGATTTTTTTAAAAATAATTTAAAGATTTGATCAGATTGTAAGTTAACTCGTCGGGTTAACCAAATAAACTCAAATCTATTCTAGATTCATCTCTTTCAAAACTCGACCAAACTAAAATCGATTCGAACTACCAAGTCATCGGTTTTAATAACTGCCCCCAGTCTTGATTCTTTCTTTGAGTCTTGCAATGCATTTAAATTTTTTGAAAATTGTTCGAAGGGTAGGATTTTTTAAGTTCCTTATTTAGACATTTGTAATCAAAACTTGATAGGACAGACTTCAATGAACTTCTTCTCTTTTCTTTTCTTTTTGACACCACCTCACCTTCTCGAGAAAAGGAGGCATGCGAGCTATGTAGCAATGCAGCCTAGAATCTAAGGATATCAAGGGTGTATTTGATTCAAATACCTCGACTTGTTGCCCATCGAAAACCTCCTTGATGTAGAAAATGATGGTGAAAATTTCTCAGTCACGTCAGAGGGTCAATTAGTGTCATGGGCCTGAAGGGATCATTCAACCGAAATGGGAATGGCTATGGCTTGATTTCAATTCTCGTGCCCTAGCTAGGCAGAGAGTGCTATGCTAGTTTTACTAGTTGAGGGCTTACATCAACATACCATACAGCACCGAAAAGGCATTGAAAAAAGTTACAAAAGATCAGAGTAACAGAGAACATCATGTCTTTTTCAAAGAACCAACGGACATAAGATTAATGTCATCATGAGGGCAGCACGCAGATATTGAAAAATAGGCACCACGTTCTCGCTTTATTTTACCTGCCCCCTGCATACATTGAAGCTCACTACCCGTGATCCGTAGCTCCTTCCATGCTTGCAGATAGAGATCTCTTCACAAGATCCCTCATTTTGTTCTTCAAGTCTTCACACGAATCCATTGGGGTTACCCCAAGTGGTTTTCTTCCCACTTTTTCCTAATAGAAAATTCTAAAAACCAAAGCCAGTGACAATCAAAAGAAGCTATAAAATGAACTTTAACACATTAATTCGAACTCTTTTTAGTTTTTACAGCCTGGGTCACAGATAATATCCCCAAATCGCCATTTAGTTGCCAAGTTAATATTTGAGAATAGAAAGGATATATATCTTTATATATAGAAAGAATAATCTTACGTATACCAAATGATCGAGCCAATTCCTATCCTGTGATCGATGCCCACAGCTCCGCTTTAGCTGAAAAGCGAACACCGTGTTAATGGCAAATCCCTTGATCCATGATCCCAAACTATCTCTAAGTACTCCTCCTGCCCCTGCAAATCCCGGGTTGCCTTTGGTGCAACCATCCACGTTTAATTTCACCAATTCCATGGTGGTTTTGTCATCCTACCATTGTGACATGCTTTCTGTTCGATTTCAATTCCTCCCCAGATTGAGTAGAGGTGTGAAAATCAATTGCCATGCGTTTAATTGCTTCCAGAGAATTGGGATTGACTCCATCTGTCTCCCCAGATGCTTGTTGGTTTCTAGCTCATGTGTATCCTGGCGAGTGACTTCTG
>Ga0325404_1007732_pt1 | contig 11176 bp, 8 predicted proteins | sample PopdelMetagenome_18_FD_205664 | JGI IMG/M metagenome (GOLD analysis project Ga0325404, IMG submission 205664) | Populus deltoides microbial communities from Bellville, Georgia, United States - Xylem-Control-R1 | ecosystem: Host-associated > Plants > Phyllosphere > Stem > Wood/Secondary xylem...
TATTTTTTGTTGGTGTTTCAGAATCCATTCTCTTTATTTTAATTTTTTATTTCAATCCTTTTCTCTTTTGTGTGAGTTTTATTTGTTTACAATTTAGCCCTTCAAACAAATTATAATCCTAGTGAAGTCCATAACTCAGTTCATAGGTTCGGTGTACTAGCCTAACTTACCCGATTCACAGGTTTGACAAGTTTACTCACTGATATAATATGTTTTTTTTTTGTCTTTTAGTTGTTTTTAATTTATTCTTTTTTGATTTCATCATTAATATTAAATTGATTGGGAAATGGACCGCATTATTGATTTTTTTTTCTTTCTAGGGATAATTGTTTCAAATAAGTGTCTATTTTTAGGTTAGTGCTCAATTTTGTGAGCATTTTTTTTATCATATAATTAAATAAAAAAATTATTAAACTCAATAAAGTTCATGACCCGGGTCGCGCGGGGGGTCGATCCAATCTGTCATCGTCTCAATATGTTTTTTTTTAAATATCATCTTGAAGTTGTTTTAATACTAAATCATGTTTTTATCGATCATCAAGGTTGCATTTGGACATATGAAATTGATCGATTTAAGTCGAGTTAGCTCTTACATGGTTTAATTAAAAACTTGAGTTAGACAAAAAGTTGAGTCGAGAGGTTTCAAAATTAATCCATTTGATTAAGTTTAATAACACTATTAAAAAATTCTTCATACTCTTAATATTTTTTACATTGTAAAAAAAAAAATGATATTAACCCGCGGCGTAGCACGGGCCAATATACTAGTTCATACCTAAAGTGCATCTTGGTGAAGGTTTTGTATGAGTTTTAAAACAATTTGGTTTTAGAGTGTCACGGGACCACAATAATTTCAATACATATAATTTTGTAAAAATACATATAATTTCAATTCAAATTACATAAAACACATCTTTAAGTTCCACAATTCACAAGTATTGTTTTTTCAAAAATCTAGATTCAAGATTGAGATCCTTTCATATTCAAAAGAACATGATCTATCATTTTTCTATAATTTAAACCTTTCAAAATAAATGAATGGCTAAGATTTTATAATTTAATATTTACTTAATTAAACATTAAAATTAAGATATTTTGTATTAATACTTACTTTTAAATGCATTTTAAAATTTATGATAGAAAATCTAGAAAATGAAAACTAAGTTAAAACAAAGCCTAAATGAAAACAATATGAGTTTACAATGCTCAAGATTCTCTAAACATAAAAAATAAAAATTTAATTTAACAAAAACTAAATGAGGAGGGGTTTTTAATATACTCCTCCTCGCATAACACTATTCATTAAAATAGTGTTATATTTTTCTTCTTTTTTTTTCTCTAATTTATATTTTTTTATTTCAATTTTATTTTTTAACATTAGGTTTATTGGGGATTGAGTTTCATAATTTTTTTAATTTATTTTTTATAAGGTTATCCTAAACTCACAACTCGTACCATGATTTTAACAGGTTAACTCAGTTGGCTTTATTTATTTATTTTTTGTAATTGATATTTTTTTTCAATTTCAACCTTTAACATTAGTGGATTGAAAATTAGGTTTCGTGATTTATTTCGATCAGCTTCTTATAAAGTTATTCTCATCTCATGACTTGAGTCATAAATTTAACGAGTTAAACGTGGTTGACTTGAGTTGTTTTTTTATATTGTTTTTTTTATATGGTCTGATTATTACTAAAGCTCTTGTTGTTGTTTTTTCTTCTAATAATTGATTTATTTATTGGTTAAAGTGAACCCAACTTCTTAAGATCTTTTAGAGATTGAAAGCTAGCTTCGAGGAGAAGGAATAGTTTATAAAAGAGATAGTCTTAATACACCCGAAAGCACCTATTACCCTATAAATAAACATAAACCAATTAGAAACTTGCACGAGGTATCACAGTGGGGCATGTATTTTGTCATTTGGCTAGGTTCTTGGGTCCAGTCGAGCCTCTTTGAAACTACATCCCCGCCTCTTGTCTAACACGAGTTGCTTCGCCCATGGCTTTCTAGGTCAAGCGTAGCCATACTAAGTCAAATAAAAAAATTATATTTTTTTTTGTTTCTTTTAATACTGGAAATACTTCTTATGTATAAGTTTATAATCTTTTATATTAAAAATAAATAATTGGTTTTTTTTGATGTTTTTGAAATTTAGACCAAGTCTGCATAGGTTTAATAAACTTGTTACCAAGTCTATGATGCATGCAAAATAAAAAAAAATATTTTTTTGAATTTTTTGGTATTTAAAAAAAATCATGAAATGTATTTTTTTTGTTTTTTATTTTTTACTTTGATATTTTGCTTTGTATTTTTTTTTTTATAAAAATGCAAACATGATTTTTTTTAGAAACTTGACCATATACAATTTAAAATATAAATATGTTATTATTTTTCTTGAAATAAGAGTTTTTTTTGTTTTTCTATTATTTGTTTATAAAAAAAATAGATTATTTAATACCAGAAAAGTATCTTACGTATAAGTTTATAATTTCAAATATTAAATATAAAATATAAAAAAGGTATAAAATACCCAAAATCATTAATAAATTTGTCTTTTAAAATTTGAAAATCAATTAAAATTAAACTAGAACACGCTTCAAGAAAAAAAACATAGAGACACATGGAAAACAAGATTTTTATGAGAACCATTTTTATGGGGTTCTCAGTAAAGACATGAATTTTCCAAATTTTATAGGATTAGTTTATCTTGTGACATAAGAAACCTGAAAAGGTTGCTCTCTTAAAATAGGCTTTTCAAAAAGCTACACATGAAAAACAAAAAGAAGCTGCATATTCTTATGTGAACATTAAAATATCTTGTGCATTAAAGAAGAGAAAAGATGGTCACTATCCACAAAATTGTATCCATTCTTTTTGGGAGCCTTTCAAACATTCAATAATTATCTCCTAGTTTTAGTGATTTTAAATTTTTTTGTTTTAATAAAAATAAATTTTTTTGTATGTTTTGGATCATTTTGATCGCTGATCTCAAAAATAATTTTAAAAAAAATAAAAAAACATCATTTTGATGCATTTCGGTACGAAAAGTACTTTGAAAAGCAACCGCAACTACACTCTCATTGGGCTTCAAGGGCCATATCTTGACCATCTCAAAATCACAAAATTAATTTTCAAAATTTTGATCCACTCTGTAACTATGAGATACATTTGGATCACTGATAGTAGATAAATAATTTTTAAGGAAAAGCTTGCAACTCTTTTAGTTGTTTTTTGTGGAGTAATATATTATATATTATTAAGAATTTTCCCTTGAAATCGCTCAAAAAATATTGATCTTGATTAATGAATAAACTAGTTTTAAAATACTCTTACTAATCGGGAAAAGACAACAACTATGAATTCCAATACTATTAAATCAAAATGCATTTCCCTCTTGAATTCTGAATTTAACTCGAATGCTATATTTTTAGAAAAATAATAAGGAAAACTCAATTCTTTAAAAATTATAAGTATGTTATAATTGTCAAATACAATCTACTTAAAAGATTAGATAAAAAATAATAATAACTTAAGAGTTAAGACCTTAACCTATCAAGGTTCATGTCCAGATTAGATAACATAATAATCGGGTCAAGTTTGACAAAACTCATCAAAATAAAGTTTATCTGAAGAGTTGTCAAGAAAAGAGCCCATTTGATATCATGGTAATGGTTGCTTTTCAAAGTGTTTATAAGTTAGAAATGCATTGAAATAATGTTTTCTCATTTTTAAAAAATTCATTTTTGATATCAACACACCAAAACGATTTGAAAACACATAAAATAATTTGAAATAAAAAAATAAAAATATATAATTTTTTTCAAAAACGCTTTTAAAATTCAAAACTAAACGGGCTTTAAGTGACAAAACTTATCAAAATCAAGTTTATCTGAAGGGTTGTCAGGTAAAGAGTCCATTTGATATCGTGGTAGTGGTTGTTTTTCAAAGTATTTATCAATTAGAAATGCATTAAAATAATATTTTTTTATTTTTAAAAAAATTATTTTTGACATTAACACATCAAAACATCTGAAAACATTAAAAAAATTAATTTGAAATAAAAAAATAAAAAAATAATTTTTTTCAAAAATACTTTTAAAAGGAAAAAAAATGGGCTTTGAGTATCAAAATATGCATCACATTTTAAACTTTAATATTTATTTGATTATCATCATTATTTGTTTTTTATAATTTGCTAGTTCAACAACCAACTTGATGATTGCAACAATTACTACTTAGGGCCTTGAGCTGGTTTGTTAGTTAAATTGGTGTTATGATGAACTTGATTTTCTCAAATGATTAAAAAAGTAAGTGTTAAGGGAAAATAGCAAAGAAGCAAGACCAAGACCAAGTAAATGATATATAACAAGAATCACTAAAAATAAAGCTCTTAACTAAAAGGAGCACCATTACTTTATCTTAGCTTAAAATCACTGGCTTAAAAAATATTATAAAAGAGTGTTTGCCAAACATGTATTAGCAGTCCAAAAATACATTTTTTCTTTGATAAATTTTTACTTTGTCAAACACGACCTTAGACCTTAACAGGGTCATCCTAGTCACATGGATTGGGCTTCCTAGCTTAGCCCAAAACTCAGAAACATAACTTATGATCAAAACATAAATAAAGAAGATCAAATGAAAAATTTTGGTTGAATATCCTCAAGAATACGAAAAACATGACATGAACCTAGAAACTCAATCAAAGATAGAGACCAAATTACATCAAATCATGGGTATAAAGAGATATAACTTGAAAAATAAAAGTTAAGAAAACTCATTCAAAGGGAAAAGTATGCCATAAATTTCAAGAATCGAACCTAACAATCTTAAACCTAAACCTAGGTATTCGAAGGCATTAAGGACCAATTGATCCAAACCAAATCTCAAATAGAAAAATTAAAAGTAAAGAAAAATCATGTTTAGGTTTGGGATTCAATTGTAACACACAAAATATGTCAAAAACATCAGTTTGCAAGGAATCAAAGTGGCAACCTATGAACATTAACCTAGAAACCTATAAAATCCCATAAACAACCTTAAACCCAGAAAATGACCAAAATCCCAAAGTAATGGCTCAAACATACTTAAAATAACTTGCTTGAACCATAAAAAACTCAAGAAAAGAAGAAGAAGAAACAAAACCAAATTAACTATAAAACCTTAAAGAAAATGTATCTCTTCAATTCTAAACATTATTTCATTGATTCTAACATTAGTTCTTAACCAAAATTATTATGAACATAGCTTGATTAAATCCAATATCTCACCAAAAGCAATCTATAATCACAGTTTTAGTAAATCACTTATGAACAAATAAAATCAAAACAGATCTAATAACTAGCCTAAACATCAATACATTAACAGTTCTAAGATGTTAAATTATGCATCCAATACTATTTTGAACATACATTTCAAAATATGCATATTACTTCAAGACATAATTAGATACATTATAACATATACATTTCCCATCAAACCAACAACTAATTACAATAGATGAATAATAAACATTCAAGTAAGAATTTAAAAGACATTAAAAAGGGGCGTGCTCATTTAGCTACATCCTCTCATTAAGGGCAAGCTAGTCATAATGTTGCCTTTTTTTTTCTGGATATTCTTGCTTATTTTCTTTTTATTTCCATCTCCTTTTCAACCCTTCGTTCTTCTGCTCATTTTCCTTTCTTTCTTTCTCTCTTTTTTTTCTCATTTTTGCTTACTATTTCTCTCTCTTTCTTTTTTGGAATTTCTCTCTCAATATTTTCTTCCTCTCTTTTCTATGAAAAGACACTCTCTTTTATAAGTTATAACAAAACTAGAAAGTTACAAAACCACTCACCATTTCCTTAGTGGTTTTTCAAAGATAGGTGGTTATGAAAAATTCCCCTCTCTCTCTTTTATAACCTTCCTTAAAAGTTATGGTTTTTTATTTTCTTTTTTTCTTTGTGCAATAAACCTTACCAAGAGAAAGCATCCTCAAAGTTCATTATTTTATAGGTGATTTACTTTTTTCAGTCAAGGCTAACTATGTATGGTACTTTAATGAATTAATTATGGAGATTGAGATGTACACGTGTCATTAAACAACTTGAAACATGTAGATGAGATGCAAATCTATCACTGGGAACAAACAACACTTGATTTAGAGGTCCATAACTTCACATTCATTGATTGGAATATTGAATCTTAATTAGTTTAAATATACCAAGGCAGTAGAGGCTGATTGAGGACAAGATATTAGCAAGTTCTTCGAGATAAACGGGGTATAAACATTTGATGAGGATGGATGATCTTTATAGAGAAAGTGTTTCTCAGATGATTGGTGTCAATGAGAGCCCCTGAGGTGGTCGATGACACTACATTCATTCATATGAATGTGATTCCTCTATTAGCCTTCTCGGTCGAAGAAGAAGAAGAACAATGTCTGAATGACACGTATCCCTTCTCTTCATTAAAACACAAATGATATGTCGTCTAGCCTAAATCTTAAAAAATAGGGTTCTAATTAGGGTTTTGTGAATTTTCATTCTAGTCCCTGTACTTTGAATTTTGGCGCACACATCCTCAATTAACTTGAAAACTTTTCAATTCTTGCAATTGCATCTCTGACAATGTTGATTGAAATCCTAAGATTCACGCGCTTTTTATCAATAGGTTCTTAGTTTTCAAATTGTGTAATTTGATCCTTAATAGACTATTAAACTTTTAATTTCTTTCAATTTGACAATTGATTTAGTCAATTTTGGTCCTTGAATGTATGTGCCTTTTGCATCTTGATTCTTGGTTTTGAATTTCTTTAATTAATCTCATAATTACCCTTCAAACTTTCTTTTCTTCTTAATTAAGCTTTTAAATTAACCAATTAACTTTTTAAAATTCAAAATTGACCCCTATAACTTTCAATTCTCGCAATTTGATCCAAATTAGGCTCTCAAACTTAGTTTTCTTTTAATTAAGTCCACCTCGTATAAGGGTATGTGATATCTAGAATGAGGTAGAGCACTTCTAAAAGTTCCTATTAAAATGCTTATTACTAAAAAAAAAAACCTAGGAATAGCCCCTAAGTGTATAGGTCCATAGAGTTCCATATCTACTCTGTTGTAGCTCATTTTGGATTTGATTAAGTTGATTGGCTATAACTTGCATAATCTTATTAAGTTCAGAAGGAGCCACCATTATCTTATTGAAGTGTGGTCAAACATGTTATGACCATCTAATCATGTCATCATACCCCATAAAATGATTACCCTAAAAGTGTGTTAAAGACATAGAATCACTAATGTACTCACAAATAATTGGTAAAGGCAATTATTGGCTAATGAAATAGATATAAAATATTGTCTCCTTAGACGTGCCTGTTTATATATTGTCAATTAAACTTAATAAAAACTTAACTTATAATGAGGTGACAACTACTTCTATAAAATGAGAAGTGAGATTTAAAATCTAAAACATTAAGTAAAGTGTGTTTGTTTTAAGGAATAACATTGAGCAGAAAAGGACAAGAGTTTAAAGAGAGAGATTACAAGAATTTATAAAAGCAAGAAAGAAATAAAAACTCTATAGGAAAAAAGATAAAGAAATTTCAAAAATTAAATATATGGGGTTCATCATTGTTGACAATAATGTATAGCCTTATTTATATTGTTATAAAGTTTGAATTCTATTTACATGGATAATTCTAATCCTATACAAATATTGGTAGCAGATAGAGTGATTTATTAAATTCTAATATAAAATAATCTTCTCTTTTATTTATTGATACACATATGAATCATAAGCTAATATGTAACTTCTAATTAGTTATTATTTAAGGACACTCACTTTGAATTGAACTATATCTTCTAGTTTTCTGTGCATATTCAAACTTTATCAGACAATCATTTTTTCTTGATTTGTCATAACCCCTAGTTAGTTGAACTTTAATATTTTTGGTCAATCAAGGACTTTGTTGATTCTTTTGATTTATGGTTGATTTTTACTCTCCTCTTATTTTGTCATGAATAATTATGGTATATTTGACTGACATATGTATATTTATTTTAGGTTTTTTTTCTTTTAGAATCTCATATACCATGTTTTTTAAAAATATAGTATGATTTGAATTGATAAATACAATAAAAACCAGAAAAAAATGAAAATAAAAGAAAATGAATATAAAAAAGAAAACAATTGCAATAAAAGAAAAATCATGAATGCTAATGAAATGATGTAACAAAGATAAAAACTAAAGAATATATTAATAAAATTAAACATAAAATAAATCAAGAGTCCATTAATTCTTATGCATCAACCCGCAAAAAAATAAAAAAAATAAATTTCTTAAACAAACCACTCTAAAAATATATTTAAAAGTATGATAAATGTTACTTTTTAAAATATTTTTTATTCTAAATATATTAAAATAATTATTTTATTTTTTTTAACATCAGTATTTTTTAAAAAAAATTAAAAATATGAAAAAATATTAATTTAAATCTAAAAAAATAAAAATAGAAATAAAAATTTTAAAAAATATTATCTAACACAATGTTAATTGGTCCCCAACAAATACCAGCAAACAAAACCGGGCTTGATCTCGAAATATCACACAGATGATAGGGCGGTTTCTTTGGCACTTTTATTTCTCTCTCTCCCGCCTCCCATCCATAAAGAAAAAAAAAAAAAAAACAGACGCGCGCATACTTGCATATATTTCTCTCAAGTCTACCTCCAGTGTCTCTCTTCGCCTCTCCGACCTTGCTTTACTGTCCATCGTCGATTCCTTCTCCTAAACTAACAATCCAAGAAGAGCCAACACATGGACGCTTCGATTCTACTACACCCGAGTTCTCTCTTCCTCACGCGCCTACGCGCTTCCACCACAGCATCTGCTGTTTCCCTCGCTCACCAGATGCCGTGCCTTCTATTTTCTCCTCCTGGAACGAAACTTGTCTCCTTATCTTCCGTTTCTTGCCCTCGCAGGTCGTCTTCCTTTGTAGCTGCTGCAAGTAGTGGCACCTTGATGGCTAATTCTGTAACGCGCTCTCACCCTTATCCACTTTGTTTCTTATCCGTTGGAAATTCAATATTTGTTTGAGATTTCGTTACTTTTCTTTTCTTTGGTTTGTTTTTTTGGGTAATTAGCTGAGCCCATTGAGATTTTAACGAAGAATTTGGTTCTTTTAATGCTTATTGTGGGAGATAGGAATCAAGTATCAGTGATGCGATGCATCAATTGGGTTTTGAGAAGCACCTTGTTTACTTCTATTGATGCATTAAAGACACAAATTTTACTCGTGGGTGTGTGTTGTCTCTTGAGAGGACTTGAATTTTGGTGTGAAAGCCATGTTGAAAGTTGTGTGTTGTTGAGTGTAAGCAATGTCGGTATTAGGGAATTCTTTACCGGAAAGTGTCACGCACTTTGGTACTATGATGGAGAAAGAATTCAATTTGGTAATTTAATTGTACTTTATGTTGTTGGGGTTTTAGTCTGAAGTGGCATAGGTCAGGATTAGTGTATGGGTCTGGGGTTGGTCTTAACTTCAAAAAATATCAATCAAAAGAATGAGGATTTGTGGCAGATTCAATTTGGTTTTAATGCAATTGAGGTTGTTTCGCACTTTTAAGTGTGATATGAAAGTTATTCTTCTTCTATATATGATTGTTTTTCTTTGACTTGCTGATGTGCAGCCAAAAAGTGGGGTTTATACAGTTGGTGATTTTATGACTAGGAAAGAGGATTTGCATGTTGTAAAACCTACAACAACTGTAGATGAAGGTATTTGTTAGATTTCTAAATTTTTCCATAGAGTACACCACAGTTTTTCTAACACATATGTGTTGTGTTTTTGCCAACAGCACTTGAGGCTCTTGTGGAACATAGAATTACTGGTTTCCCTGTGATCGATGATGACTGGAAACTGGTAACCCCTCCTTGTCTTTTTGTTTGGTTTTTTAGTCTGGTTATTAATAATGTAGATTCTTTATTTTACTTTTTGGTTTTCAAGTGAAAGATAACAATTAACATCTGGTTTCTGGATTCTAAAATTTTTTTGAAGCTATTTGCCATACTTTCTGAAGGCAAGTCAAGATATCAGATTATGAATCATCCAAATTGGCTCAGGGTTCCCCAATCTGAGAGTCATGTGCAGTCTTTTCTTCTTAGACAAACAATTCACTCGAATGTCTTTTGTTTAAGCTTTTTATCCCCCTCCTAACACCAACCAGTTTAGGATGTTGTTATTCAACTTTAAAAATCATTGACCCAAATCATTTTGAAGATGAAGAGTAGTAACGGCATAACCTGCTTTGAAAAATTTAAACAATCCTTAATCAGTTGGTGTGATGAAGAAATTTTCTGGATGCATCAAATAGATACTCGCATCTTTCTAAGCTTTTGCTTTTAATATGGTTTGCCATTTTATAGATGTGTATGCCTGTTTTTAGACTGGTTCCAACCATCATTTTCTGGGGTTATGATTATAATCTATGGGTGCAGTGTATTTGCAATTTTCTTATGAGCAAACTCAATTAGGATATGGGAATGATTTGAATGTTCTTTGCTATTGTAGGTTGGTCTTGTGTCAGATTATGACTTGCTAGCATTGGACTCCATATCAGGTAATTTTAAATAATCAAGCTAATCTTAGCCTTCATTTTCTTGCTGTTTCAGAAAAGAACAAATCATTCTGTCCTTCTATGTTCTTGCAATTTCTTTAATCCACAATATAGTTGAAGTTATGAGTAACTGGCATCAGACCAGATGCTTGATGTGAATAAAATTTGTAATTTAACATTTCTCACATCTGGGATTTGTTTCAATGTCTCAACTAGGTGGTGGAAGAACTGAAACTAACATGTTTCCTGAAGTTGACAGCACGTGGAAAGTATGTGATAGCTTTCTCCTTTTTTTTTAAACACAGACTTGCACACTTTCGATGCAAAGACATGCATTTATTGTTATTCGCCCACCCTTTGACATTTGTTTCCCAGTATTGTTTGTATGGAGCTCCATAAACCAGCCTCTTTGCAGTAAGGCATTCGGAAGGGTAATGGATTTGGAATAGTTTGGATTCTTCTTTTCTGCATATTACAAGGGATACAGGGATGAGGTGGTTAAGAGGTGCTCCTCTGATGGGTGAAAGTTTTGAGAATTTGTTCTTTTAGGTATGAATGGATGGGGCTGGAAAAAAAA
>Ga0325404_1007736_pt1 | contig 11172 bp, 7 predicted proteins | sample PopdelMetagenome_18_FD_205664 | JGI IMG/M metagenome (GOLD analysis project Ga0325404, IMG submission 205664) | Populus deltoides microbial communities from Bellville, Georgia, United States - Xylem-Control-R1 | ecosystem: Host-associated > Plants > Phyllosphere > Stem > Wood/Secondary xylem...
AATAATAATAATAATAATGCTGAACAAATTAATGTAGGGGGCTTTTCATAATTCCACTGGGCAGGCAGTATTAATCTCTCTATCCAGTTGAGCTATAAGTTTTATTTCTAGCTTTCCTCTTTTCTTTTCTTGTTTTGGTTGATGGGAGCATGGATGCTGAGTTTCAATATAAAAAATAAACAAAGCTGTAGGATGCAGGAGTACATGCATTCTCCAATGTTTGCCATGTTGATGTGGAACGCAAAAGCAAAAGGAAGCCAAATGAAGTGGTATGCATCTCATCTGCAACTCATATTTCAGTTAATATTTGGATTCACTGCTGGTAATGTTTTGCTTGTAGGAATTCCCATTGTTCTTTTTTTTTTTTCGCTTTCAACTTAAAAGAAACATTTTGGGTTTTAAAAACTGTTAATATGATGGTAAACATCAGATGGCTGAATAGATTGGCTAATGCCCATTCCATAGCTGTAGCAGCTGTTGCTGACCCCCCTGAAGCCATCTAGCAATTTCAAGTAAGTCATCAAATTTGGAAGCAGGCCAGAAGAACACATCTCGTTGAAAAGATTTAGAGCTTCCTGAGGTCTCCCAACTTGGCAGAAACCTTGCATAAGAGTGCTGTAAGTGACAGTATCAGGAGTCAATTCCTTTTCAGACATTTCAGAAAGTAATCTTTTTGCCTCGTCCAGCCTTCTTCTCTTGCAATTTCCATTGGTCAAGATGTTGTTACTATGTACAGCAGGTGCATAACCCTTGCCAACCATGATGTCGAGCACTTTTTGGGCCTCATCCATTTGGTATTTAAACAATATCCACCCATCAAGGCATTGTAGGTGTAAACATTTGGCTCAGCACCTTCCTCGGTCATCGTTTCAAAGACACACCGAGCTTCTGAACCCATCCCTTCGTTGCAGAGTCCATCAACCAAAATGGTGAAGGTCACTGTATTTGGCATAACATTCCTACCAATCATTTCTTTGAACAATGTTGTAGTGGAATGCTCCGATCCACCATTTCAGATAAGAATTCCATGGCATTATTAACCAGCCTATCTTTGCAAGGGCTGACTATGATTGTATTATATATCACCACATCTGGCTTGCACCCATTTTGTTCCATCTTGTACACGTGAACAGCCATACTTGTGTTGCCAGTTTTGCACAATCCATTGATTACAGTAGTATAGCTCATTACATCAGGCTCATGCCGTCTCCGTACCATCTCGTTAAACAATCCTACTGCCTCTTTAATCTCGCCCTCAATGCAGAGCCCATTATTGAGGGTATTGAAAGTGATAGCATTAGGTTGCATACCCAGTTTGACCGTCTTACCCAAGATAGAGACAGCAAAATGAACATGGTTGAAGCAACAAAGGCAGTTAATCAATATATTTATAGAATAAACATTGTGGGTAACTCCAAACAAATTCATTTGATTGCACAAGTAGACAACAGTGGAATACTGTTCTTTTTGGCAATGGAGCCTAAGAATTTGCCACATTCCACAAAAGAAGGCCTAGGGTTCATGTGGATCATGCGATAGAATGAAGCCAAGGCATCATCAATACTAACGTTATTGCTATTATCACAAACAAACCCACCATTTTTTGTGTGGCAAAGAAGGTTTCTTTGTACAAGTAGAAGTGGTGATGATTGAAGAACAAGAAAGAAGGGAGATGAGGAAGAAAAGGAAAGATGCCCATTTCCATATGTAGTTGAAGAACCCGAATAGCAGAATCAGAAGAAGCAGTAGCTCTTTCTGTTCCTCTCCTCCTTCGAAGCCGAAGATGAAAGCTTTTCCACTCAACTCCGTATCTCTTTCTCAATTCTGGGTGTCTTGTCTTCTTGGGTTCAGCTTTGCCAGAACCATTTATGAAAGGAACCCATTAGGTAATAGACCATTTTACTTTTATTTGAAGCCCAATGGCTAATGACTTGACTTTCTATCATTTCCTTTAAAAACAGAATATGGTGCAAAAGAAATATAGATTAGATTAGATTAAAATTAAAATTAAAATTAAAAAAATAATTGTAGTCTTAGATTCAGTGCACTCTGTATTGCTGCAATATAATAATAAATTTATTCTTTCATAAAAAAACCATTGAATTAGCTATTAAAAGTAACACAAATTTTTCACAAGAATTCATTAATTATTATCATATTAATTCAGGGGCAAATATAAAATGTGTGTTAAAAAAATTAATGATGTCTTTAACAAACTATTTTTTTCTTCCTTTTCTTTTCTTTCTTATTGTCTCAGGTTTCATATTTGTCATTTTAAAAATTAAATATGTTATATCAGTTTATATTTATATCAATTTTGATTATTATTTTTTTAATTAATATTTGTTTTATTTTTAATATTTTTTAAAGTTAATTTTATTTATCAATTTTATTTCTCAACATTTGATTTCATTAATTTTTATATCCAATTTGGTCATTATTAGTTTAATTGTTATTTTTTTGATTTTTTAATTTTATCCCCTATTATTTTATTTCATTTAGTTTTATATCAAATTTATTTTTCTTTCTTTTATTGTTTTTTTTTTATTTTTTAATCATTTCTTTAATTTTTTTAATCATTAAAAAAAACAATATATTTTGAAATTGGACATCGACAATCAACAAGTCCATGCAATTGAGTGGCTAGGTAGACATGCTTGAGATTTTTGGGTTTTTGACCTCGCAGGTTCAATTCTTGCTGTTTGCTAATTTTATGTTGTGGTTTTCTTCCTTTGCCTTCTCTTTTAGTTCAATTGTTAACTTGATTTTTCTACTTGAGACTTGCTTTGTTAATTTCTAAAGGTTGAGAAAATTATGTTATTTTAATTTTCTTTTCTTAATGTTCTTGTAATTTTTTTTTAACCATGTAATGTTTTAATTAGTTACCTTGGATAATCTTCCTTTTTACGATAAAAAAATCAGTCATTTTCTTCCCTTAATGCATATTTTACATTTTTCCCCCCGGCAATATTGCTTATACTCAAGTAATGTTATCTTAATCTCTAATGTTTCTAGACTAACAACTATGTATTTATCTGCATGATGTGCTCAATCACACCTTTTAAGCTATTAAATTTTATAGAACAAGTTCGAGTTATGTGGTTGTTAATATAATGATCACTAGAAGTTTAAATGATCATTAACTTAAGGGCCCGTAAGATTAGTCGAGATGTTAATCAGGGCCCGTGAGATTAGTCGAGATATACGCAAGCTGATCTGGACACCTACATTAATAAAAAAATAAAATAAATTTTATAGAATATTTTTTTTCGTTAGGGTGCTCGTTAATGCCTTGTAAGAAGTCTCAAACTGATCTAAATGACTTTGAGATATTATTTCACTTTGGCACAATCAGGGATGGATCCATAGATACCTTTTCCATTATGAGAATTGATAAACATCAAACTCAAGCGATTGAATCGCTCCTAAAGATTAAATGATGTTTTCTCATCTTGGGTGTTTGATTCTGTGGGCTTTGGAGGCTCATCCACTCGAAGTATCAAATCAAGGTCCATGCATCCTAATGCAAGGATACCTTTTGTCGTCCAATCGATGGAGCAATATCAGAGAAATCAAAACTCAGAGCAGATAAAGTTTGAACTGCAAATAAACAACAAAACTTACTAGAACATGCAATGAAGCCAAATATAAAACATTTACACCTGTGAATTAATCTAAACAAATAAATCAACATGTCATTATAATCTTTCATGTGTGCTTAGATTATAACATACAAGCAATTTAAATTACATTCAAGAATCTCATGTAGTTTAGGGACTTGTTGGGTTTTTCTCCAAACTAATGGCAAGGACTCCAGTTAGTGCCAAGTAGTTTAGCTGGTAGTTTAGCTGGCAGCTTATCTGGCATTGTATTTGAAGACTTGAAAATCAAATCTCAGGCTAGTTAGGACTTAGGAGAGAGATCAAGGATAAAAACTAAAAAAGAAGAGTTCATCACATAAAGAGTTCAAAAGATTGGATAAGGTTTACTTGTGGGTCAATACCAGTGAAACGTGGAAAGAAGAAGATGATAGAGGAGGAAAAGAATATATACTGATTTCCTTTTTCAAAAGGTACTGGTCTAGTTATGATCTCACCTAACCAAAGTGCAAGACAGTGAACTGCTCTGCCCTTTACCACCTGGCAACAAAGTGGATTGCCCTTAAAGCAAGCAATCAGGCTGGTTCTCTCCTGATTTCTTTCTTACAATACTTGAAGCTGCAAAAAGTAATTTGATACTATTTTGTTATATGTTTGACAGCAAAATCATGGCTATAGACCCCTTAAATAAAACAAGAAATTCTGTATTAATATTGCAACTGCTTACAGAGAAATCTTATTGAAGTAGTAATATAGGAAACATCAAACATATGTCCAGGACAACTTAACAGCAACACCAGATAGTTATAATAGGTAAATGAAAGGGAAAATAGACACTTGTAGAGTAGATAATAAGCCCCAAGAAACTTGTGAAGTCGGCTCAGGAAGGCCTGTGTAATTGCACATAGACATAGTTAATCATTCTGGGACTGGACTCACACTCCTGAGCCATTATATTTCCTTGCAGCCTCTTTGCTGTCAATGGTTGATGTGTAACTATCTTCTCTTGTGGACGGCCTAGTTCCATAGCGCCTAGCAGCTTCCTTGCTGTCCATAGTTTCTGTATAGGCTGGTTGTCTGTAGCGGGATCGAGGAGGAGAGGTAGTGGCAGAAGGTTTTGCAACTTCTGCAGTGGATGTTGAATGAGTTGGCCTTGCCCACCCACCACTAGTGATCATGGTCGGTTCCTTGTTGCTACCTTGTTTGCGGTAATAATCATCATAGCTGTCATTTCGAGGCGCATTACCGCTGGGCTTTAGCAGGTCTTTGTTGTGGAAAACGTTGCGCTCGTCGTAGCCTTCATAGCCTGTGGATTTAGGGGCCTGGCGCCAGTATGAAGCATCCCAAGGGGCAATCTTGGGTGGGCTAGCATCAGTTTGCACTTTGGTGATGGATTCCTCAACATTTTGTGGGCGACTATTAACTGAAGCCATATGTCTACGGAACTTATCCTCTGCTCCATAAGGATCCTCTGCCGAGCGAGTGCTATGCTTGTATTCAGACTCCAGAGGTGAATGAACATGCTGTTGAAAAATCGTCTCAGTTTTTGTAACATAGTGATCTGCATTCTTATCAGCGCCATAGAAAATTATAGGCATTTTCCTCCCCTCAGCATCAATGATGACCGGTCGGCACACGTGATCAGGAGCATGGCTTTTTTTGCTCCAAAAATCATCAGAGCTTGGTGTACTGTTGGTGGAATAGCCCCTATACGCGTGACCATACCTAGCCATCACTCTCTTTGTATAGGAATTTCTTGCCTTGTAGGACTCTAGAACTTGGATTTCTTTTCTTGCTTATGAAAGATGTTGGAACTTTTCTTAAATAGAAAATTTGGACTCTCCTGTTCAAATGAATGATGCCAGATCAGCTATACGATGCATAAAAGGATCTTATGCTGCCTTTTGCTTTGCACTTTGATACTACCTTGAAGTTCAATCCACCAGGAAACTTGGTAAGGAACCATGTTCCAATCCTTTCACAACAGTGAATTCCAATCCTTTCACTTGGATAAACTTGTTTTGAAAAGAGGGTGATCCTGGAGGAAGAAGATTGCCAAATATATGGTGTCCCCACCCAATAAGAACAAAGGAGAAAGAGAAAGGATGAGAGAATCGCTTTTCCAGCGAGCAAGAAACAGAAAAAGAATAGCCTTTGGTGAGACAGAGACTTGGAAGTCGAGACTCTACTTTTAAAATGGCAATATCCACAACATGCACAAAATTGAAACTGAGAAATTCACAGAGAATTCAGTGCCATCTGCTTGCATTGAGCACCTTCTGTTGAGAGTATTTTCCTTTAATAATCACTGGCATATCATTGTAGACCATAATATTGAAAATGTCAATCGCTCAGCCAAAAAGAACACCCCTCCTCCCAAATTCGATCAGTCCTTTTCTACCTGTACCGCTAAATAAAAGTCTGAAGAGTCATGTTCGGCTTCTCCTGGACTGTGACCTCCATTAGTTGCAAGGCCATTGAAGTCCTGCTCTAGTTTCCATTTCAAACAAAGTTGTCTTCTTCATTTTCTCCAACTTGTGGAGAATTCTGAATTTCTACGGGACAAAGAAAAGAAGGAGATTCATTCCGACTCCGCAGCTTTGGGCAACGTAATCAAATACGTAGGAGCAAAAGAGAAAGTCAGCTCTACAGTAGCAATGTTTACTTGTTAAGCATAATGGATCAAAAAGCATAGGTGATAGATATTTTCGTGCTGTAAGCTCATTTGATTTTGCAGCCCTTTGTCTGAAAGACAGCCTTGAACTTGTCAATACCTTATCGCGGATCCCTTGCTGTACATTCTATCTGGGAAAAGAATAACGAGTGTTGATAAATTTTATGTGGCACCAAGTGTATCCCACTGCTCAGATTTATCATCATTTCTGCGCAAACACGATGCGTAGACTTTGATATACCTGGTATAACCCTCAGTTCCTGGAAAAACATAGCATCAAACTTAATGTTCTAATAGAGACATGAAAACCACTAGTTCCACAACCAAGCAGGCAAGCACCAACCAATGAATTTAATATCAACCCTTTGTCATTGTTTCCATTCCATACATTATTATCAACACACTGATGGCAGACCACAATGATCACATGAAATGTTTGAAGATAAAATTGATATGGAACACAGAGCCGGCTTAAGATAAGGGCCACTTGGGCAATAACTCAAGGCCCCTACATAACAAAAAAGCTTCAAGTATATGTAAAATGAAAATTACATATAATTAACAAAAGACACCAAGCACAAAATAATAATTATCCAAGATCTTGCTTGTTAGAAGTACATAAAAAATAATATTAATATTTTTTAAACATTTAAAAGTTCTCATTTATAACTTTGCTGAATACTCTTAATTATTCATCTTAGGCCGGCTGTGAATTGTACCATGATGTAAAGTTTCTTCAATGCAAGGAAACATAGATTATTCGCAATCACAGAGAATTGATTGACATTTTCTTCATTACATTACAGCCTAACAAACTTACACAAAGCATGTCTCTCTTGCTATTTCTCAACTATCTGAACATGAAAAGAAAAGAAAAGAAAAGAAAAGGCACCATGCATGTGCTTCACACACACTTTTTTCTGCAAGTAAACAGCTAAAAGCATAGATGGTGATAAAAGTTTCAAGATTATCACGTGCCTTGTCTTTCTATTTTCTAGGGGTCGAATGCCGGGACTTCAGGCGAAGGAGAATGGAAAGCACGATATATTTTCTCGCTTCTTCAACAAGGCAGCTGTGACCTGCTAAATGATGTAGCATAAAATGCTAAGGATATCAGACTTCCTCCTAATTAAGTTACCATCCAAAGATCTTGAATCAGAAAGTCATTAGGAGTATGGAGAGAAACAAAATACTGCAACTGTAGAAACTGACCTGGGTTAACTAGTACAAAGTACGAGGTCAATTTGAGGATAACGGGCAGCAACAGAAAGTGCTAGACATGCTCCAAAGGACTCTCCCACTAGATAAATAGGCTTATTTGGAGATGAGGCATACTCAAGCCTCACGGTTTCCTCTACAATTTTCACTAGCCCTGCACGCAATAATTAAATCTTGTTGAGTTAGTGATAGGTAGCATTCTAACACGTTTAGTTTAACAGAAAAGAACACATATGTTGCATGCCCCAACACACAAAAACGAGTATGAGGATCACGTCTGCAAGCAAACATGCACATCGTCAAGGGACTTGAAGAACCATATATTTAGGACCATTACAAATGAATATTCCTAGAAACATGTTCATGCACAGTAAGTTTGAAGATGAAAGGCAATGAATAAGAGCTTCATAGCTTAACTATTAAAGCTCATAATGAAGAGAAAAATGAAGCCATTCATTCGACAATGATCCTTACTTTCAAATGCTGTTCGATCATGCACTGGAATGTGAAGCCATCAAACTTCAAATGCCCTGAAATTTGCCAAAAAACATTGTAAAAATCATTTATTAATTTAACTGCACTGGAAATGATAGAACAAGTACGTATGACTGCAAAGGATTTTATTAACAGTTCTTAAAAGATGATTCCTTTGTTATATATAAAGAACGAATGCAGCAAATGAGAAGCAGTTCAAACAGTTTTGACGTGCAGAAACTATCCCATCTTAACGTGAACTGTCAACTGGCAAATAATTCAGAGAAAGCCCAAATTTTCATGGAAGGTATGCGCGTATGTCATGCTCAAGTCTTCAATACTTGTGATGAAGGTAGAGATATTAATTAGAACTTACTTCCCAAGAGCTTTATGGTGAAATGTAAGTCCCAAGCCAACACCATCTAGCCCTGAATATAACAATACCAGAAAACATATTCAGCATTCTGTAACCTCCTAACGTTAACACAGACAAAACTCAAATATTTAATCAAATCTTGCAGAACAAAACAACTTTCAGCAAAGTCGAAGCTCATCAACTAGAGATCCAGGTCATCTGTCAAGAGTGTTCCTTGTTTGCAATACTTGCAGCAGAGTTAAAATTCAACTTAATTTGGAGTTCATCTCAACAAGGCAAAAAATTACCAGGCAAAAACAGAAGGATTGGAGAATCTTTGAATGGTTTCCCAGCGGGGCAAAAATTACCCGAATGTAATGCGACATAAGGTGATATCTTGCAAGTAAAAACGGATGCCATGTTTTGACAGGCAATGGAAGGCAGTTTACACACTACTAGTTCCCTAAACAACATCTTACAACAGTACGCTGTCGTCCGGTCCTTGTCAAGAACTTGCATTTAAGAACTTCAAAGAGCAAAACTTAGAGCTCTCACTCAAAAACAATCACCCCCTCCTTTCAAGATTTCACCAAATGAGGACCTTTCTTAATTGCCAAGCAACCATTGAGAAACTCGGGACCCTTACTAATATTAATTAATACGTAATGGATCGAACACTACTAGCCTGAAAAAAAAAAAAGAAAACGGTTCTTCTGCTCATAAATGAAACGTTCCAAATATTCCTGGAAACTCTTGCTCTATAGACGGAGATTAGCAGCATTATTAATTTCATACAAGACATTAGGATTGATTGAACTTTAAACCTATTTTCCGTTTCTCTCAACAATATATAGTTCATATGGTAAATGTTACATATTAGAACCTGATTAAACATTGTAGTTGTCATGCACATAAATTGTTTGCAGAAGCTCATTGTTTTTGTTCAACACAAAGGAGTTCTTTGTCTTGACAATTTTTAAGGGTACGTACTGGAATGCGGGAACTTCATGCAAAGGATATATTGTTCTATCAATGATATTCCTGTATGGATCCTCTTTTCGCTTCTCCAATAGGTAGGCGATTTGCGTTCGACTTCAAATTTTATCAGCAAATACAGCTCATTTTCCTTTCCTTTATCTTGCAGCACCTCTTCCATTCCCTTTGTTTTTATGGGCTTCCTAAACAGAAAATAAAAGCGGCCAGGTATCTTTGGCAAGCCACTGGCATAAACACTTCTTGGCTGGCAACCTCTCCTTTACTTTCATCCCTATTATAGTGATATCAATCAGCGCAAATAAGCAGGAATGTGTCTGGTATCTGAAGCTGATTCGAAATTCTAATACGAGAAAGAAAGTAACATCATTGCAAGGAGAGTAATCACCTTACTGGTGTAGCCCTCCTAACAGTCTCTCTCACATAGTCATTAACTACAGGGATTTTCATCACGTCATTGTAATCAAGAATCAGCTGCCATATCCAAAAAGAAGAATTAGATAATAATTAAACTGAAACTTGTTCTGTCTTCTATGTGGGCAGATTAAGAACAGCTAGTGTAGTGCCAGGATTAGAAGAATTTAAAATGTAGAGGAAGCATGGATATGAAGATTAACAAAAATTCTTAAACTCATCAGAAGGGGAAAAAAAGCTCTAGAATTCAAAACTAAGAATTTTCTCTGGAAAAAAAAGGCACAAAGCTTACTTCCTGTATATCATCTTCTCCTACAGTCCCGAATGGTACAATAGTAGCCCCAACTAAAGCATCTTTTGCGGGCTTCTTCTTTTCTTCTCTTTTCTTTAACCGGAAACCTGATGTCAGGAAAGTTTTTTCAGTTCATTACTGGCCATCCCGTGCCATGTGACGATGACATTTTCAAAACCATTTTTAAATAATAATTAAACAAATATTCTTCCACAACTCACCCTCTCATTATTTATTTTTTTCAAACTTATAACTTGTTAGGGGTTATTTTTATTAAACCTTTAAAATTTACTTTTTTTTATTATAATTAATATATTTTTTTTATATCTAGCTAGTTAGTGGTCCTCAATTGTGAAATTATATTAATTTTTATATTAAAATAATTAAATTATATTATTAAGTTAATTTTATTATTATTTTCCTGTTGAATTGTAATTGAGTTATTTAATAAATAAGTTTGTATGTAAATTTAGATTTGTAAAAATATAGAACCTTGAAAGAAAACTTTATTTATATGTTGATTATAGATCCAGAAATCACATGGTGAGATAAGTCATTATAATTTTTTTTTATTTTTTTATTTTTTTCATTGCCCTAAATTTACTCTTACTTTTTTTTTGGGTCATGTATATTATTTTATCCTTTTAAATTTACTTACTAAGAATAAGATTGTCTCTTGTTAGATTAATTTTTAAGGAACAACTTAGCTAGTCGAAGGTGTTGGGTATACGACCAAAGTCCCACATTGGCTAGAAATGGGGAGGATCATGGGTATATAAGGATGGACAAATATCTCCATTGGCATGAGGCCTTTTGGGTATAGCCCAAGAGCAAATCCATGAGGGCTTAGGCCTAAAGTGGACAATATCATACCAATGTAGAGATAGGTGGTGTCCATAGTCCTTACAAGTGGTATCAGAGCCTTTTGGTTGGTGTTGTTAATACACAAAAGTTATTCGTGTATACGGTTACTATTCACGTCTACGGCACTATTCACCTATACGACACTATTCATCCATACGGTATTGTTCACATACGTTACTGTTGGCGTATATAGAAAGTCAGTGCGGTGATTAAATACAGTCTAGGAAGTTCTGTCTAAGGAGATTGGGTTTTAAGCGGGACCGTTTGTGACCCCTCCAATCTTTCCTGG